>JAEEGJ010002163.1_pt1 | contig 130311 bp, 98 predicted proteins | sample 8958761 | NCBI WGS metagenome assembly JAEEGJ01 (sample SAMN16246546, study PRJNA631951) | gut metagenome | biome: gut microbiome; feature: rumen; material: RS-attached | host: Bos | place: Iran: Karaj | collected 2018-10
GCATCATTCTTTCAACAGGATATTCGCGGGTGTAACCGTAGCCACCGTGCAGCTGGACAGCCTTGGTGGTCACTTCCATAGCGGTTTCGGCTGCGAACAGCTTGGCCATGGCGGCATCTACGGAGTAGGGCAGGTGCATGTCTTTCTTGTAAGAGGCCTGACGAACCAACAGACGGGCAGCCTGTACTTTGGTCTCCAGGTTGGCCAGTTGGAACTGGGTGTTCTGGAAAGCGGCGATAGCCTTGCCGAACTGTTTACGTTCTTTGGTATATTTAACGGTTTCATCCATAGCACCTTGTGCAATACCGAGAGCCTGAGCGGCAATACCGATACGGCCACCGTCGAGGGTCTGCATGGCAATCTTGAAGCCCTTGCCGAGTTCGCCTAACAGGTTTTCTTTTGGCACTTCGCAGTTCTCGAAAATCAGCTCGCAGGTAGCAGAACCACGGATACCCATCTTCTTTTCTTTCTTACCGATAGAGAAGCCTTTGAAGCCTTTCTCCACGATGAAAGCGGAGATGCCTCTGGTGCCCTGTGACTTGTCGGTCATAGCCATCACGATGAAGACGTTTGCGTAAGAAGCGTTGGTGATGAAAATCTTGGTTCCGTTCAGAATCCATTTGTCACCAGCGTCCACAGCCATAGTCTGCTGCATAGCAGCGTCGGTACCGGCGTTGGGTTCGGTCAGACCGAAAGCGCCAATCCATTCGCCTGAGGCCAACTTGGGCAAATATTTCATTTTCTGTTCCTCTGTGCCGTATTCCAAAATGGGGTTCATACAGAGAGAAGTGTGGGCTGACACAATTACACCGGTGGTGGCGCATACGCGTGACAGCTCTTCAACGGCCATGCCGTAAATCTGGTTGGTACCACCCTGTCCGCCATACTGTTTCGGAATGGGAATACCCATGATGCCTATTTTTGCCATTTTTTCAACGGTCTCGATTGGGAATCTTTCTTCCTCATCGACTTCTGCTGCCAGAGGTTTCACCTCGTTTTCGGCAAACTCGCGAATCATCTGCAAAAACAGCTGTTCTTGTTTTGTTAAACTGAAATCCATAATTGATAATCGTTATTTTTGTTTTAATCCTAAAATTTCTCTTGCTTCGGCTGAGGTGGCGATTTCGCGACCCAGCTCTTTGGCGATGCGGACCACCTTGGAAACCAACTCACCGTTAGATTTGGCCAATACGCCTTTCGACAGGTAGAGGTTGTCCTCAAAACCTACGCGTACGTTACCGCCCATGGCGATAGCAGCGGCGGCCATCGGGAAAGCGTGACGACCTACACCGGTGACGGTCCAGGTAGAACCAGCGGGAATGCCGTTCACCAACCAGCAGAGGTTGGCAACAGTGGCGGGGGTACAGCCGGGAACGCCCAACACGAAGTTGAACTGCATGGGAGCTCCGGGAACCTGACCCTTCTTGGCCATGTTGAGAATGGTGTCGAGGTGACCCATCTCGAAGCATTCATATTCGGGCTTGATGCCGCGTTCCATCATGCGTTTGCCGAAAGCGCGCATGGTCGGCATGGTGTTGTCGAAAATCTCGTCGCCGAAGTTGCAGGTACCGCAGTCGAGGGTTGCCATTTCGGGCAGCGGGGTTGTGTCAGTTGATTGCAGACGTTCGTCGGGAGTCATGCCCACAGCACCGCCGGTGGACGGAATCAGGATGACATCGGGGCACACTTTCAGGATGGCCTCTTCGCATTCCTGGAAACGGCCACGGTCCTGGGTGGGTGTACCGTCGTCCCAGCGAACGTGCAGGTGTACAATAGCGGCGCCAGCATCAACGGCTGACTTAGCCTCGCGGACGATCTCTTCAACGGTATAAGGCACATTGGGATTCTGTTCCTTGGTGACTTCTGCGCCGCAAATAGCGGCGGTAATAATCAGTTTATCCATTGTTGATTTGTTGAATTGTTGATTATTTGTTCTTTCTTTGGCAATCCTTAGGAGTAACGCAGGTGCCGGAAGCGCGGCAAACCAGGATGGGTTCATCCAGTTCGTCGGCGGCTGAAGGAGAAATGTCGGGACGGGCGACAGCAACCTTGCGAGCCTCAAACATCATGTGACGAGAGGTGTTGCCTTCGCGGTCGATCCAACCTTCGGCTTCGATAAAATCGCCTGCATAAACAGGAGCCTTGAATTCAATCATGTCGTATGCGCAGAAGAGACCTTCGTCGCCGTCACGCATAATCAAAAGCTCGGTAGCCACGTCACCGAAAAGGTGAACCATGTGGGCACCGTCAACCAAATTGCCACCGTAGTGGGCATCCTTCGCACTCATGCGAAGTCTGATTTTTGTTCTGTATTCCATTTTTTTGATTTGTTTAATTGTTGACTTGTTTAATCGTTAAGACGTTAAGGCGTTGAGACATGCACGTTGTGCATTCGTTAAGACGAGATTTTCCCCGTCTCCCCGTCTCCCCGTCTTCACGCCTAGACGTTTATCCTCTCACAATATAATTCACATAAATTCCCGGTGTATGCACATTCTCCATCGGAATCTCGCCAGTCTTTACTACTTCCTGAGCTTCAACGATAACCAAGTCGGCAGCAGTTGCCATCATGGGGTTGAAATTCTGGGTAGTGCCTTTGTAAATCAGGTTGCCAGTTTCGTCTGAGATGTTGGCGCCGATCAGGGCGATGTCAGCGTGGAGGGGCTTCTCTAACAGGTATTCCTTACCGTCGATGGTGAGTTTCTGTTTGCCTTCTTCCACTACGGTGCCGATGCCTGTGGGGGTCAGCACGCCGCCTAAGCCTGCGCCGCCGCAACGGATACGTTCAGCCAAGGTTCCCTGGGGTGAGAATTCCACGATCAGTTCCTTGTCGTTGAGTTGCTGGATGGTGTTGGGGTTGGTGCCGATGTGGGAAGCGATGACCTTCTTCACCTGTTTGTTGGTGATCAGCAAACCGATACCTTTGTCAGGATATGCGGTGTCGTTAGCGATGATGGTCAAATCTTTGACATCAGTTTTCGACAATGCTTCAACAATTTTGTTAGGAGTTCCGGCAGCCAAGAAACCGCCAATCATCAGTGTCATGCCGCTTTTAATTTTTGCAACGGCTTCATCTACAGTAATAAACTTATCCATAATTATTTAGTTTTGAATATAATTATACATTTTACATTAAGGTTGCAAATGTACGATTATTTTTTCAAATAAGCAAGAAGAATTTATTACTTTTTGTATGGCCAAAAAGTAACAAAAAAATTAGTCGATGGTAGGTGCAGCAGGATTAGTCTCTCCACTCAACAAATGTGGTTCCATCCCCCGTTTTGTCCACGATTTTCACATTCAGACCTTCGTTGGCTAAGATGGTGTGGGGAAAGTGTCTTACAGCGCATTCCAGCAGCCATTCCTCGTTGTTGTAACGCGAGGAGAAATGGCCGAGTATTAGCTTTCCGGCATTGCACTTTTGGGCGAACTCTGCCGCCTGACTTGCAGTGGAATGGTCGTATTGAAAGGCAAGCTGCTCATCTCCTTCACAGTAGGTGGCATCGTGGTAAAGCAGGTCAACCCCCTGCAATAACTCGACATACTTTTTCATGGGCTGAGTGTCGGAGAGGTAGGCATAACTGCGTGTCGGCGCTGGTGGGGTGGTCAGCTCCTCATTGGGAATCACCTTGCCGTCGGCGGTGGTGAAATCACGGCCACCTTGGATGAACTCAATTTCAGGGTAGGGGATGTTGTATGTTTGGATGGCTTCAGGCTTGATGTGCCGTTTCCCCTGTCGCTCTTTGAATAGGAAACCATAACAAGGAACGCGATGGTTCAAGGGGAAAGCAGTAACCTCAAAGTGCTTGTCTGCATGTATGAGGGTTGGCTCCTGACAGTCTATCGGATGGATATAAATACCATATTCAGCATGCGGCATGAAAAAGTCAATCTGAGCCTTTAGCATCTGCTCGAAATTAGCTGGAATATAGATGTTTATGTCCCGATAACGAGAATTAAGCGACATGGAGGAAAGCAGTCCGATCAGCCCTAAACAGTGGTCGCCGTGGGCATGGCTGATGAAGATGTTTTCCAACTGCCCCTCATGGAATCCGAACTTGTGGAACTGTCTTTGTGTACCCTCGCCACAGTCAATCATATAAAGTTTCCCCAAACGACTGATAATCTGTGAGGAAGTGTGGTGCCGCAAGGTCGGTTTGGCACTGCCGCAGCCTAATATCGTGAGATGTAGATCGACCATAACAGACCTTGTTTACAGGTGCGAAAACATTTGATAAATGCCTATACCAGACTTCTGATATTGTTTTCGGTGTCGCCAGACAACAGGTAAATGGGCGGAATCTCGATAAGGGTATAAGCCCCGTAGTTGGACTCGTTTTTCATACGACAGGCAGCACGGGCACAGGCTACCATCACCTGACCTGTCAGAGCGGGATTGTTGATGCTCATGTTGAACTCGAAGCGTTGGTTGTGGGTGGTGCCACTGACACCTGAGCGTACCAAGTGCACTCCATGGGCCACATTGTTCAGGGTGGCTACTGAAGGCACGGGGATGACATGAGTTTCATCGTGGGCGAAATAGTCGTCTTGCAACAGATTCTTTTCCACAGTTTTAAAGTCTGCACCTTCTTCCAATTCTACATATACCATGCGGCGGTGAATGCCGGTACCAAGGGGAATGGTCATGGAGAGAGCTTCTTTGACTCCAGGAATAGCCTTGGCAGCAACGGTGTGTCCCATGGAACGGCCGGGACCAAAGTTGGTATAGGTGATGCCTCCAGGGGCAATGGCTTGCAGCAGAGTTCGTACCACCGAGTCGGAACCGGGATCCCAGCCTGCAGCAATGATACTTACCGCTTTGTTGGCTTGGGCCAGCGGGGTTAACTGTTGGCGCAGGTCATAAATTTGTCCGTGAATGTCAAAGGAATCCACCGTGGATATACCTAATTGTAACATTTTTTCGGCAAAGGCGGGCACTTCTCTCGTGGGAGTGCACAATAAAGCTACATCGGCTTTGATTTGGCTTAAATCATCATTGTGATGGTAGATGCCTGTTAATTCCATGTCCGGGGCTGTCTTTACAGCTTCTTCAACGGCTTTGCCAATATTGCCGTATCCAATTATTGCAATTTTTGTCATAATTATTAGGGGGACTTCTGTTATTTATTCCTTACGCATTGCTGCCGTTCTTGGTGCAAAGTCCGTTAAACATCAGGGTCAGCAAACAACGTTGCAAAATTAAAATAATTTCTATTAATAGAATGAAAAAAAATCCAAAAGATTGCAATTACTATGCCGACATGGTGTACAAGCAGGTGTGACGGAGTTTCATAAGAATGCTACAATATCCTCCAAAAAAACTGATTTTTTTGTGCTAATTTCAAGCTTATTGGGATGAATTTTTTTATCTTTGCAAATTATTTTAATGATTTACGCATTTTTCTAATTGTTTTTAGATGCTTTCTTTGAAAAATATGGTGATTTAATGATAAAATTTTAGGATACTATAGTAAATAACTTGTAACTTTTTAAACTTTATTAGCATGGTACATGATTTATACATTTTGATGATTACGGCCGGTGTGGTCAGTCTTTTGTTTAAGTTATTGAAACAGCCTGTTGTGCTGGGTTATATCGTTGCCGGTGTATTGATAGGCCCGTATCTGTTTGGCGAGACCCTTGTGGATGTAGAGAATGTAGAGACTTGGGGTAATATCGGTGTGCTGTTTGTGTTGTTCTGTATCGGTCTGGAATTCCGCCTCAAGAATCTTATCAGTAGCGGCAAAGTGGCAGCAATAGGTGCATTGACGATTATCTTGGGCATGATGGTCTTTGGTTACGGCGTAGGAAAGTTTGCCGAATTGGATATGATCAACTCCCTTTTCCTGGCAGGCATGCTCTGCATGTCAAGTACGACTATCGTAATGAAGGCGATTGACGAGGCTGGCCTGGGTAAGGAGCGTTTCGTCAAGGGCGCAACCAGCATTCTCATCGTAGAGGATGTGGTGGCGGTAGTCCTAATGGTGCTGCTGTCCAGTATAGCTATTAAGCATCAGTTCGAAGGTGCCGAACTGATTAACAAAGTGGTCGTTTTGGCCATCACGCTTGCAGCATGGTTTATCTGCGGAATATTGATTATCCCGACGCTGTTGCGCAAAGTAAAATCCTATTTGAATGACGAGACGCTTACCATCCTCTCCTTGGGTCTGTGCTTAGGCATGGTACTGACGGCAGAGGAAGCAGGGTTCAGCAGTGCACTCGGTGCTTTTGTAATGGGTTCTATCCTTGCCGAGACAGTGGAATCGCATCGTATCGAAAAGCTGATGACACCGTTAAAGAATGTCTTTGCGGCTATCTTCTTCGTCTCTGTGGGCATGCTGATCAACCCGTCCTCATTGGTGGAATATTGGTCAAGCATCCTTTTAGTCTGCGTGGTGATTATCATCGGAATGATTCTCTTTGGCACTTTGGGATGCTGGTGGGGTGGCGAGACGATGCGTGACTCGATGCTGACCAGCTTCTCGTTCGTGCAGATAGGTGAGTTCTCGTTCATCATCGCTTCTTTGGGTACCAGTTTAGGCGTTCTTCACCCTGCTATCTATCCTATTATCGTGGCATCGAGTGTGGTGACTACCTTCCTCACACCCTATATCATGAAGGCTTCTGTGCCATGCTATAACTTCCTCTATAATCATGCTTCAGCGAGCTTGCGCGCCAAGATCGATCGACGTGAGCAGCTTGTGGCAGAAGCGGAGATGGCTGTCCAATCAGGTGATACACATGAGTTTGCAGACAAAGTGCGCCATGCCGTCCGAAAGACCTTCCTCACAAAGCGTCTTGTTGATTTGTTCATCAAGAATATGAGTGCTAAAGATGCTGAAAATGAAAATGTCTAATCTGAAACAAACGATAAGTATATAAACCTCAAAACTTCTCATCTCCTAAATCAAACAAAAGCATACGCAGATAGGAGAATCTAATAATAACTAAAGGATAAAAACACGGCGTGAGCAAAAAGAGCCTGATCTGGAAAATACCATGCACCGTTGTAGGTGTCGTCTTGGGAATAGTACTGTTACTGTTGATTACGGTAACGGTCATTCTGGTGACGCCCAGAGCCCGTACGGCTGTCCTGCAAAAATGCGTGGAGATGGTCAATGAGCGTACCGATCTGGATGTGGATTTGGGACGACTCTATCTGTCGCCTTTCCATCATTCTCCGATGATTCTCTATCGCGCCTATAAGGGCGAGGAAGACCTGCCGCTGCACATAGAAATAGACAGTCTTTATATTGGTCATCGCGGCCAGGATACGTTGATTTACGTGCATGCCCTGCGCCTGCAAGGCAGTGTGAAGAAAGTTGAGCCTGGCGAGTCGAGTGAGGATCTGACTGCCCGTACTATTGTGGTGGATCAGCTGCTACTGGAACAAACGACTGTCCATTCCGACACCCTGATAGAAGCTGTGGGTATTGATGTTATCGCAAGGCATCTGGATGTAAAAAGTCCGGGACTCAGTATTGCGAAAGGATATTACCCGCTGCAAGGATTGAAGTTGGCGGATGCGTATGTGGGTATTAATCTGCGCGACACTACCTCTGACCCAGAAGACACAACATCTACCCCGATGGCTTTCGATGTGCTGGATGGTGAGTTGAGTAATGTGCGCTTTGTGCTCAATCCGATGGGACTGGATTTGCGTGCTGGTTCTCTGATTACAAATGTGTTGGCGGATGTAGGGGGCAGTCGCTACGATGCACGTCACCTGGATATCGAGAATGCTTCGCTTACGCTCGAAACGCTGTACCTGCCTTTTGAGAAGATCAATGGAGATGCACTGGTGGACTTGAACACTAATCTGATTACCTCTAACCGATTATATGCCCGATCTGACGCATTTGGGGCAAAAGCGGACCTGGAGGCTACGACGTTGAATCTGGAGACAATGCGGGTGGATTTGACAGGCAATGCTGATTATCAAGGCAATAAGGCATACTTGAGCGGATTTTATGATATTGATGATGAGGTGTATGATATGATGGTGAATGTTGAGCAAGTGAACCTATATCCCTTCCTCAAAGACAGCACCTATGCGGAATTGGCAGGCGAAATATATGCGCAAGGGAAGGGTATAGATCCTTATTCCTCTGCGATGAAGTGCAAAGTGTCCATGAACTTGAACACTTGCATCTATAATCAAATTAATGCTTCTGGCCTGATGCTTGATGCTGAATTGGCTAATAAAACCGTGGTGGGAAACCTGTATTTGCCGGTTAAGATGACGGACAAAGACATGCGGGTGAAGGCCGAGACGGAGCATCAGTTCCGCGTATCAGACTTCCTTGCTCCCGAGCGAATGAATGTGGACTATCATACGCAGATGAAGAATGTGTTGGCACATGTGGCAGGCGAGGATTTTGATATTGAGTCTCTGAACCTTGATTTTACTACGGATACCGCTACATCGTTGTATTTGGCTACGCAGGGACTTACCATCGATGCACAAAGCCCGATGCATGTGCTCCGGCTGGTGGATGAGGTACAACCGCTGCTTGATGTCGTTACAGACACAACGTTTGTACAGTCCATCGTCTCATTACAAGACCTGACAATGCTGGATACGCTTCGACGGCTTATACCAGACATACAGGCGGAAATACAACTGACGGAAGGTAGTCCTGTTCAGGCTATCATCGAGCGGAACGGATTGGATATAAACGAATTGAATTTGTTGCTGAAATCTGATTCACTCCAATCAGACTTGGCATTGGATGCCTCCATCCCGTATATTGACAATTTGGATGACAGTACGGGACTGCGCTTGCCCCCTGCTACAGCATCGATGCGGGTAAACATGACGGAAGGCAAGACCATTGCCTCAGTAACTGCCAACACCAGCATTACCGACGGTGTGATGAGCGTGAATGACCTTTGCACCGATGTCGTACTGAAACTTGATTTGGAACGGAGTGGACGCGAGCTGAACGGAACGGGACACCTCGAGCTGGACAGCCTCCTATACAATGAAATGGTTCTCGGAAACCGTACGGCGGACATCCGGATTAAGCCATCGAAGCAGTATGATAATGCCATACAGGCAGATTTGCGCTTGGACGATATCCCGATGGAACTGGTGAACAACATTCTTGATATGGAAGACATTAACTTGGATGGCATCGTTCGGGCTAAGGCGACAGCAGACGGTTTGCCCGCACAAATGGACCTCTCCGCCGAAGTGCTGCCACTGGATGTAATTGCTTACTACAAACCATACGATGTGGAGTTGAGTCTGGGAGAAACTCCTATCATAATGGAACATAATAATGTAAAACTCAACGACGTGCGCATCTATAGCGTCAATGAATCCTATATGACTCTGAACGGAGGGTTGGATCTCAATACGATGCTTGTGGATGTAGATGTAGCTGCCGATAATTTCGCTCCGGTGCAACTGGTGCAGGATGGACCTTTCCCTGTCTATGGTGACTTGGCAACAGATATTCGCGGAAAGGTGACCGGGCCGCTGGACAGTATCCTTGCTGACGTGGATGTCACCATCCTGCCTTCCACAGATCTTACTTATCCGATTGATAAGAAAAATCTGGCACAAGTCAAACCATATGGTACAGTCAATATACAGTATGGTACTGCCGACGGGGAGCTTAACTGGGGCGGAAAGATCAACATAGATGAAGGGGTGGTTCGTTATTCGCCCAATTTATATCCCATTATGCCCTTCTATGTGGATTCAGGAAGCAATGTAAGCTTCAACGGTCCCTTAGGACAGACGTTGCTGAATGTTTCAGCATCGCAACAGGTGAAAGCGGATGTGCAATCGGAGGGCGAAGAGACACGCCGTGTGCTCTTCAACACGGGTGTGCGTGTAAATGGAATTCTCGATTCCTTAGGTCTTAACGCTTTGGGCTTCTTCCTTGAAGCACCGGATGATGAGACTATCACGCATGAACTAACATCTTTGGATGAGGACACTCGTGAAGGAATAGCGGCAGTATTGCTGACTACAGGAATGTATATGGGCGAAAGCAATGTGGCTGCACAAAAAGGAGGATATACCCTGTCCAGCATCATTAACAGCCGTATCAACGCCGCTATGGCTAATTCCAAGATGGGAAATAAGATAGATATTGATTTCAGTAGTGGACAAACCGTACATGCGTCCGGCAAGACCAATGACATGAATATAGCTATCAGTAAATCCCTATTCAATGATAAACTGCGTATTACGGTCGGCTCCACCATCTCCGATAACCCGGAAGTCAATAAAGCCAATGGATTGCTCAGTCTTATATCCGCAGACTTTAAACTGACCAAATCAGGCAATGTTTTTCTGCGCATGTTCTCACAGCGAGATTATGATAATATCCTCGAAGGCGAACTCAAAAAGTCCGGTATAGGCGTGAGGGCTACCAAGCAATGGAATCTTAAAAGATACGTACCTTCTTTGGGTGATTCCGCCATCATACGTACACACAATTTCACGGCGGATGCGGATGTCACTTATCGCTCCAACAACAGTCTTGGCCCTAACCTCACCCTTGCCCATTCTATACGGAATTTATTGGGACGCGGAGAGACATTCACGTTCAAAGGTTATGGAGCGTACTATTGGTTCCTGCGCGACCAAAATATGCAAAATTCGAAAAAAAGCAACACATACAAATTCGGAGTTGAAGCCGCACTTGTATTCCCGTATCTGCAATGGGTGGGAGAAAACAATCCCGATGGCGACACTCGCTACCGAATAGGGTACAAGTACGAGAATATAGCAGGAGGATATGGTATTCACAGGTTCTCCGGATCCTTCACGTATTTCATCCGCTCGTCTAATCATATCACGCATGTCTTCACTCCTTTCTCGCTTTCTCTGGTCAGGGTGAAGGTCGAGTCATCTGATTTGCTTAATAATGCATTTGAACAACCGGAACTCCTCAAAATTATTGCCGGAAACGAGTTTGTACCTTCAATTGGCTATGGATTCACTTATAATGATTACCGCTCCGACCGTCATGTCAACACTATGTTTGACTTTGAAGTCAAAGAAGCTGGTAACCTGACTAACGCTATCTATTGCGTCTTCGGACGCAAGTGGAGTGAGTTGGAGAAACCGATTGGCAAGGTTCCCTTCGACCAGTTCGTAAAGTTGACAGTCGAACTGTGGAATAAGTTCAACATGCCGAAACAGGTATGTATCGCGACGCGTCTTTTTGCAGGTGCTAATATACCGCTGGGGAATTCCCAATATGCTCCGCTATCTGAAGCTTTCTATGCCGGTGGACCCAACAGCTTGCGAGCAGCAGCCCCATACGCTTACGGACCAGGAAATTACTATAGCACCAAATATAACCAGAGCTTTTTCCATTCCGGTGATATAAAATTCGAAGCCAATATCGAATTACGTTTTCCTATTGTATGGAAGCTCTATGGTGCCTTTTTCCTCGATGCCGGCAATATTTGGGGCTGGCGAAACACCTCCGATCTCCTCAGTAGCGAGGATTATGAACTATTGGCTGAGAAAATGGGATATACAGAGATGATTTATGACGGAATTATCGGAAATCCGAATATTGCGAAGCAGATAGCTCTGGGTACCGGTACGGGATTCCGTCTCGACATCGACGGACTCGTTATCCGCTTGGACTTAGGTATAGGTATCCACGCACCTTATCAGACATATAAATATGACAAGGAAGGTAAGCCTGATCTCACACGACCAATTACTAAGTATTACAATATTCCTTCAGCCTTTGATGCCCTACGCCTCAACTTTAGTATAGGCTATCCGTTCTAATCAAAAGTTGAAAACAGACTATTAATTGTCAACTGTCAACTATCAACTATCAACTATTCCACGGTTACCGATTTCGCCAGGTTTCTCGGCTGGTCCACGTCACGGTCTTTTGCCACTGCGATATGGTATGCCAGCAGCTGCAATGGGATGACGGTGAGCAGGGGAGTGAGGCACTCTTCGGTCTCGGGCACGGTGATGCAGAAGTTTGACATGTTGGACACAATAGTGTCACCTTCCGTCACGATAGAAATTACTTTGCCCTCACGAGCCTTGATTTCCTGAATGTTGCTGACGATTTTCTCGTAAGTACCGCAGTTAGGAGCAATCACCACAACGGGCATCTCTTGTGAGATAAGGGCGATAGGACCGTGCTTCATCTCGGCGGCAGGATAGCCTTCTGCATGAATGTAGCTGATTTCCTTGAGTTTGAGAGCTCCCTCCAAGGCCACAGGGTGGTTGTAGCCACGACCCAGGTAGATGAAGTTTTGAGCGTAGGTGAAAATTTTGGCAAAGTCAGCAATACGGTCATTCTGATGGAAGATTTTTGAAATCTTGTCCGGAATATTGGCCAGTTCTTTTAGTATTCTTAGGTATTGTTCTTCTTCAATGGTGCCTTTTTCGCGACCAATACACAGGGCCAGCATGGTCAGTGCGGTTACTTGTGCGGTAAAGGCTTTGGTGGAGGCTACACCGATTTCGGGGCCCACATGGGTGTAGCAGCCGCTATCGGACAATCGTGGAATAGATGCGCCTACTACGTTACAGATGGAGAAAATGAAGGCTCCGGCTTGTTTGGCCAGTTGTATGGCAGCCAGTGTGTCAGCGGTTTCACCCGACTGTGAGATGGCTATTACCACATCGTCTTTGTGAATGACGGGTTTGCGGTACCTGAATTCGCTGCTGTATTCCACTTCCACGGGGATACGGGCAAATTCCTCAATGGCGTACATGGCAATCAGGCCGGCATGCCAGGAGGTTCCACAAGCGGTGATGATAATACGCTTGGCATTCAGAAAACGCTTTCTGTTGTCGATAAAACCTGATAAAGCTATGTTATTGGCTTCCACGTTGACACGTCCGCGCATGGAGGTACGTAAGGTCTGTGGTTGCTCGAAGATTTCTTTCAGCATGAAGTGCGGATAGCCCCCCTTCTCCAACTGGTTCAAGGTTAACTCCAACTTTTGAATTTCAGGAGTTTTTTTGACATTAGTGATGGTAGTGACCGATGGCTCTTTGTCACGCTCCAATACGACCACTTCCTCGTCGCCAATGTAAATAACCTTGTTAGTGTACTCGATAATCGGAGTGGCATCAGAGGCTAAAAAGTATTCACCTTCACCGATACCGACCACAAGGGGACTGCCTTTGCGGGCTGCAACAATCATATTGGGATTCTGTCGGTCTAAAACGGCAATGGCGTAGGCTCCAACCACTTGGTTAAGTGCTAATTGAACAGCTGTGGGTAAGTCTACCTGTGAGGTGTGCTTGGTGTATTCAATGAGCTGAATCAGCACTTCTGTGTCGGTGGTGGAACGGAAGTTGTAGCCGTGTTTCATCAAACCCTCTTTGAGTACGGCATAGTTCTCGATGATGCCGTTGTGAATAATGGCCAACTGCTCTGATTCCGAGTAGTGAGGGTGGGCGTTCACTTGGTTGGGTTCTCCGTGGGTGGCCCAACGGGTGTGAGCGATACCAATGTGGCCACTGATGTCTTTATCGCTGGCAAAAGCTTCTAATTCAGCAACTTTGCCTTTGGCTTTGTATACGTTCAGTTGCCCTTGTGGGTTTATAAGAGCCACTCCGGCGCTGTCATATCCGCGGTACTCCAGTCGATGAAGTCCTTTCATCAATACGGGATACGCTTCCCGTTGTCCAATATATCCTACAATTCCGCACATTGTTTATAATTTATAGTTGATAGTTAATAATTAATAGTTGTCAACTTTCAGTTTTCAGTTTTCAGTTTTCAACTGTCCATTATTATCGTCACCGGCCCGTCGTTCACAAAGTCTACCTGCATATTGGCACCGAAGCGACCCGTTTCCACATGCAGACCATATTGTTCCCGCAGCACCTGGTTGAAATATTCGTATAGTGGTTCCGCTACTTCGGGGCGGGCAGCTTCAATGAAGCTGGGACGGTTGCCTTTGCGTGCATTGCCGTATAAGGTGAATTGTGAGATGCTGAGAATTTGTCCGCCAACTTCTGCTAACGAGAGGTTCATCTTGCCTTCTGTGTCTTCAAAAACTCGCATCCCCGCTACTTTCTTGGCTAGGAAATCGGCATCCTCGCGGGTATCGCTGTGGGTGATGCCCACCAGGACAACAAAACCTGTGCCGATGCGCCCCACGGTTTCCCCGTCGATTCGCACTTCGGCTCTGCTGCAACGTTGGAGGACGATTTTCATTAGTGATTAGTGATTAGGGGTTAGGTTTTAGGGGTTAGTAGGGGGAGTTGTGCACTTCGTGCTCAAGGGGAGTCTCAGGCTTTGCCTTCGAGGGGAGTGATGCTCGCATCAAAGGGGAGTCTCGCTTCGCTCGAGGGGAGTTTAATTGTTCCCCGTTTTTAATTCTTAGTTCTTAGTTCTTAATTCTTAATATTCAGTTTTCAGTTTTCAACTCTCTCAAAAGTCATTTGCTTCCTCAGCAAGTCCACCTCCACCACCCGAACTTTGATACTGTCACCAAAGCGGATGTCATGGCCGTGGTGCAAGCCTACCAATGTATAGTTGTCTTCATCAATGTAGTAGAAGTCGTCATCAAAGGTGCGCATGGGGATCATGCCCTCACATTTCGACTCATCCAGTTCGGCATAAACACCCCACTTGGAAATACCCGATACAGTAGCATCGAAAACCTGTCCGATTTTGTCAACCAAGTATTCGGCCTGTTTGAATTTCACTGACTTGCGTTCGGCATCGCTGGCTTTCTGCTCCATTTGCGAGCAATGCTGGCAGTATTCTTCGTATTGTGCTTTGTTGACCGAAGGCTTGCCAGCTAAATACTGGTCAAGCAGGCGGTGCACCATCAGGTCGGGGTAACGGCGGATGGGTGAGGTGAAGTGAGTGTAGTAGGGGAAGGCCAGACCGTAATGTCCAATGTTGTCGGTGGAGTAGGCGGCACGGGCCATGATGCGGATGGACAGCTTGCTGAGCATATTGTACTCGTTGCTGCCTTTCACCTGCTCGAACATCTGGTTCATGGATGAGGTGAATGCCTTGTGACTGGTGGTCTTCAGGTCATAGCCCAACTTTTTGACAAAGTTCTTGAACGTCTCTAACTTGTCGCTCAGCGGTTCGTCATGCACACGGAACACAAAGGTGCGAGGCAGCTGGCGGGCGGTGCGTTTGCCGACTTTCTCCGCGACACGGCGGTTGGCTAACAACATCATCTCCTCAATCAGCCAATTGGCCTCTTTCTGCACTTTTAGATAGACTCCGATGGGTTTGCTGTTTTCATCCAGTTTGAATTTTACTTCCTCAGTTTCGAAGTTGATGGCATTATTGTCGAAGCGTTTTTTGCGCAGAATCTGTGCTAACTGGTGCAGCTGCAGGATGGTGTCGCACATTTCTCCCTGCTTCTGCTCAATGATTTCCTGCACTTCGTCGTAGTTGAAACGGCGGTCGGAGTTGATGACCGTGTGTCCGAACCATTCTTTGTGCACCTTGGCATTGTCGTCAAGGTCGAAGACGGCGCTGAAGCAGAGCTTGTCTTCATTTGGTCGCAGGGAGCATAGGTTGTTGGACAGTACCTCCGGCAACATGGGGATGGTACGGTCCACCAGATAGACGGAGGTGCCACGCAGGTATGCCTCGTGGTCAATCTCCGTGTTGGGTTTCACATAAAACGAGACATCGGCGATATGGATGCCCACACGGTGCAGTCCATTCTCGAGTTTCTCGTAAGAGATGGCGTCGTCGTAATCCTTGGCATCGGCAGGGTCGATGGTGAAGGTAAGGGTTTGACGGAAGTCGCGGCGGCGCTGGATTTCCTGCTCGCTGATGCGGCTGTCAATCTGGGCTGCTTCTTGCTCCACAGTCTCCGGAAAGCCCAGCGGAAAGTCGTTGTCGGCCAGGATAGCCTGCATTTCCACTTCGTTGTCGCCAGGTTTACCTAACACGTGGATGACCTCTCCTAACGGACTGCGGGTGCCAGCTTCCCATTCCACAATGCGGATCACCACCTTGTCACCGTTGTGCCCACCTTTGAGACTGCGTCCCGGAATGAGCACATCGCGACGAAAGTTGGGGTTGTCGGCAATAAAATAGGCAATGCCTTTGTTGATGTGGAGCACACCGACAATCTGCTTCTGGCTGCGTTCCACAATTTCAACCACTTGGCCTTCAGGACGCTTTCCTTTGCGAGACGGGAAAACCACGACTTTCACAAGGTCGTTGTGCAGGGCGTTGCCCAAGTTGCCATCAGCAATGTAGATGTCCTCGTCTTCGCTGTCAGAGCTTCCTTTCTTGTCGTTAACAACAAAAGCGGTACCTCCTGGCTTCATCTCCAGACGGCCAATCACGTAATTGCGCCCTGTGGTCTCCTTGCTGAGGTACTTGGGGTTGATTTTATAGTGACCGCGTCCGGCTTTTAATAAAATACGGGCCTCCAGGAAATCTTGCAGGATTTCCTGGACAGTAGCCCGTCCTTGCTTATCATAAACGCCAACTTTGGCGGCGATTTGCTTGTAGTTGTATTTTGCCCCGGCGTTTCCACGCGAGAGCACCTCGATGATTTTGTTTCCTAAATTATTGGATTTCAATATTCTGTGATTTTATTTCTCAATGTCTAATAATTCCACCTCGAAAATCAGGGTTGAGCCTGGTTTGATGCTGCCAGCGGCACGGTCGCCGTAAGCCAAGTTAGAGGGGATGTAGAAGATGAACTTGGAGCCGACGGGCATTAGCTGCACACCTTCTGTCCAGCCGGCGATTACTTGGTTCAGTCCGAAAGTGATAGGTTCGCCACGCTGTACGGAGGAATCAAAAACGGTGCCATCGATCAGGGTGCCGTGGTAGTGGACTTTCACACGGTCGGTAGCACTCGGTTTGGCGCCGGTACCCATCTTCACCACTTTGTATTGCAGACCTGAAGCGGTTTCAACTACGCCTTCTTTTTTCTTGTTCTCAGCTAAAAAGGCTGCACCTTTGGCTTTCTCCCTGTCTTTTAAACTGTTTTGTATTTGTTGCATCATTTTCTCGAATTCCATATTCAGGGTTTGCATCTCTTCCTGGGTGAAAATGTTTTGGCCAGCGTATGCATCGGAAAAACCTTGGTAAAATTTGTCTTTCACTATTATATCTACACCTTGATGTTTATAATACTCGCCAACATTGGCGCCCAAAAAATAACTGATTCTTTCTTCTTGTGTCATAGTTTCTTGTGCTTTAAGATTAATACTGATTCCGATAAATGCTGCCATCAGGCAAATCATGAATGTCTTTTTCATCGTTTTTATTTTGAAATTGTTTATTTTGTTAATATCGTTGCGATGAGAAAATAATTTTTAAATAGAATCGTTTTGAAACAGAAAGGTTTAAATACTGAGGTTAAAGATGTTTTGAGTTTTTATGCGATGTTAGTAGTTATAGTTTAAGACCTGCAAAGATACGAAAATTAGTTGTATTTTTGCAAGTTATATGTGATAATATGCGCGGAGAATTGTGTTCGCATTTAGTTTATAATGATTTATGATGAAAAAAATTTTTGATAGCAATAAAAAAATGATGATGAGAAGAAATTTATTTACGTTGTTGTTATGTGTCTTGCCTATGATGATGTCACTGACGCTGAAAGCTTCACCAGTTGACTCAACATACGCTAAAAATATGGCTGTGAGTTTTTTCCAGTCATTTCCAGACTTGCATTCACGTTCGTTAGCACCTTCAGTGGCATACACTGGCTTGGCAACACGTCAAGAGGGGACGCGAAATGTGGATCAACCCCTGTATTATGTGGTTAATGTCGGTACTAATGCTTTTGCCATTGTCGCTGCCGATAGTCGTGTAAGTCCGATTCTGGCCTATTCCACCACTTCTTCATTTGATGGTAGCAGAATACCGGAAAATATGGCTTTCCTCTTGGGTGAGTATCAACAGCAAATAGAGCTTATCTGCGAAGCTTCAGAAGAACCAGCACCGTCAGTCGAGGCGGCATGGGAAGCTTTGCGTCATCCGTCCCGCCTGCATTCCCGCAGTGTCGTGGTAGAGCCTTTGCTGACCAGCAAGTGGAACCAATATCCTTACTATAATGCGCTTTGCCCTGCCGATAACCATTCTTCCAATGGACATGCTTCTACAGGCTGTACCGCTGTGGCTATGGGACAGGTTATGCGTTATTGGAATTATCCCGTTCAAGGTGTGGGTAGTCATAGCTATTTGTCCAATAATAGTCACCTGGGTATCGGCTATGGTGATTATGGTTTGCTGTCTGCGGATTTTGCGAATACCATCTACGATTATGTCAATATGCCTGATTCCTTGTCCGCATCAAGCAGCCCTGCTGAAATCAATGCGGTGGCAACCCTTTTGTATCATTGCGGGGTGAGCTTGAATACTGCGTATGGTGTGGTTAGCAGTAGTGCTTATATTTCTGGAGTGGATGATGCACTTCGGGATTATTTTGATTATGACAGCACGATTCGACATATTTACCGTAGTGTATTTACGGAAACCAGCTGGTTGAATAGACTGAAGAATGAACTCAATCAGCTTCGTCCGGTAATATATACAGGTGCAGGTGCGGCAGTGGTGCACGCTTTTGTGTGCGACGGCTACGATGACCAGAATTTCTTCCACATGAACTGGGGCTGGGGTGGCTATGCGGATGGCTTTTATTTGCTGACAAACCTGAGCCCGAATGTGAATTCATACAATACTGCCCAGACCGCAATTATCAATATCGTACATAATCCTCCTATGCTGAATGCAGTAGAGGAAGAATTGACCTTCTTCCAAGAGGAAGGACAGCCTGCGGAAATTCAAAGAGTGAATGTGACTACTGTTGATATCGAAGATGTGATTGATGTGACTGTCACTGGTGATTTCAGCCTTTCTCTCGATTCGGTCAACTTTAGCAATCATGTGGTTTTGCCTGCAATAGGTGGCAGTTTCTTTGTGAAATATGCTTCTCAGCAAGAAGTTTCCACTTGCGATAGGACTAATGTTATGCTGACATCTGGAATCGCTATGGATACCGTTCGTTTGATAGGCTTAAACTATGTGCCGGCCTGTCATGCCCCACTTTCTATGTACGGTGAACAGGGAACTATAGATGCAGGTACGGATACCAATCAGGTGATGATCACCTGGCAGGCTCCTATACCAGATATGACAATTGCTTCATGGGATTCTGTCCCGAATACCTCCATGGGAGATCAATATCCGTATGTGATTATACCTTTGCACCGTCTGGAAGAAAGCGACTTGCTTCCGTTCCATAAACATCTTCTGACACAAGTGTCTTTTATCGCGGATGCAAGTGCTACGGAATACCATGTTGTGGTGTATAAAGGTGGTGGACTTTCTGATTATGGTCGAAGACTGGATGCCGGTACGAAGATTTTGGATAAACCACTCAACCTGTCTGAATTGACGATGGGTGGATGGAATACCGTAACCTTGGATACTCCTATTGTGATAGATGCCAGTCAGGAACTTTGGTATGGTCTCTATATCGCTGCTCCAGCCAACACCGCTGCGGTAAAAGTCGGTGGCTCCGAGTGTGTCCCGTTCAAGGGTAATATTTATGGCTATGACTTTGCCGGTGAGGTGTTCTGGTATCCTTATAGCGATAATTTTGTGCTGAAAGCCACTATCGACAATCCTTTCATTCAGTATGAGGTATTTAGAAATGATTCATTGCTGACGACCATGACCAGCGATACCTCGTATGCGGATTATCCGCCAGTGTATGCACATTATAACTATGAAGTACAGGCGGTTTGGAATAACCAGTGCGGCAATGGTGTGTCACAGATGGTCAACTTCCGTCCCCCTTGCCATGTGGTAAATATTGGTGAAACCGTTCATGCTTGCGGTAGCTACGTATGGATTGACTCCACTTATACGGAAAGTGGCACTTATCTGCATGAATATTGGAATGCTGACGATTGCTGGCAGGTGGATACCTTACATCTGACCATAGGACATGCAAATGCTGCTATTGACGAAATTGAGGCCTGCGACTCCCTTACCTGGATCGATGGTGTTACTTATACCGAAAGTACACAAACCCCAGTGTTTACACTGACCAATTCGGAATTGTGCGACTCGGTGGTAACTCTGCATCTGACTATCAAGCATTCTTCCTCTTCTATAGATTCAGTAGTAGCATGCGACTCTTTCACCTGGCTCGATAATGTAACCTATACCGAAAGCACACAGGAACCAACCATGGTTTATACCAATGCGGAAGGCTGCGACTCGGTGGTGACTTTGCATCTGACTATCAAGCACTCGTCTTCATCTATTGACTCTGTAACCACTTGTGATTCATTTACCTGGATTGATGGTGTTACTTATACCGAAAGCACGCAAGAGCCTACCTTCCACTATACCAATGCCGAAGGTTGTGATTCGTTGGTGACCCTTCATCTGACTATTTTGCGCTCATCTTTCAGCATAGACACTGTGGTTTCATGCTCTCCATATACCTGGCTTGATGACAGTACCTATACGGAAAGCACGGATGTGCCTACGATGATATACGAAAACGCTATTGGCTGTGACTCTATCGTTCATCTGCATCTGATTATGCTGCAGGCTACCGCTTATATCGACACGGTAGTCGCTTGCGACTCTTTGACTTGGCTTGATGGTGTTACTTATACCGAAAGTGTTCAGGGACCAGTTGTCTATTTTACAGATGTGATAGGCTGTGATAATGCTACAGTAACCTTGGATTTGACTATCTTGCATTCATCATCTTCAATAGATTCAGTAGTCGTATGTGATTCATTAACATGGCTGGATGGCATAAGCTATACTGAAAGCACGAATGAACCCACAATGTTTTATACTAATTCGGTGGGTTGTGACTCGGTGGTAACGTTGCATCTGACCGTGTACCATAGTGTTTATCAGGTAGAAGAACATGTTGTATGTGATTCGTTTACTTGGATTAATGATAGTACTTATACAGAAAATACGGATACACCAACCATGACTTATACCAGTGCTTCCGGTTGCGACTCGGTGGTGACCTTGCATCTTGTGGTAAATCACTCGGTAGAGACTGATGATTATCTGACAATTTGTGCCAATGAATTGCCCTATCCCTATGCAGACACAGTATTTGATGTCAATACTCCCCATCTGTCAACCTTCAACTTCCAGTTCTCAACTTCTGAAGGCTGTGACTCATTGGTAACTTTGCACCTGACAGTGAATCCTTCTTACGTGACAGAAGATATCCTGACTATTTGCGAGAATGAATTGCCATATACATACGGGGATACTGTTTTTGATCTCAGCACCACCCATCTTTCAACTATTTTATTCCAGTTCTCAACGGTTGATGGTTGCGACTCTTTGGTGACCTTGCACCTGACAGTGAATGAAACTTCATCTTCTATTGATTCAGTATTCGCTACTGAGCCTTATACGTGGATTGACGGAGTGACTTATTCAGAGAGTATCGAGGGACCGAGTGTGACTCTGACAAATGAGTGGGGTTGTGATTCAGTGGTCACACTGTACCTGACAATAGGCGAGGGTATAGGTGGTTATCAGGCACAAAGACAGCTCGCCGTATGGCCGAATCCTACAAGAGGACAGTTGAATATGTCGTTATCAGGCGTTGTGCTAGAAACCGACATGGATGTAAATGTTTATGATATGTATGGCCGCCTGCTATACACCCAAAAATGGCAGTCCGACCAAGCTACTTTAGATTTGAGCACTTTCTCCCAAGGAATATACCTTGTCAAAGTTTATGATGCGAAGAACCTGATAGGAACAGCAAAAATTAGCAAAGTTAATTAGTAAATTAACAAATTGGTTAATGTGCTAATGGAATTAGTTAATTAGTTAATGTGCAAATTAGCAAATGTTTTTAATGTACTAATTATTCTTAATTTCTGATTCCTGACCACTAACCACAAATCACTAATCACTGACCCCTGACCCCTGTAACCTGTAACCTGTAACCTGTAACCTGTAACCTGTAACCTGAAAATTCATGGCTAATTCCCTGAAAAAACTCGCCGGACAGACCGCCATTTATGGCTTAAGCAGCATTATTGGCCGTTTCCTCAACTACCTTTTGGTGCCGTTATACACTTATAATATGGCGGCAGAATCTGGTGGTTATGGAGTGGTAACCAACATTTATGCATATACGGCTTTTCTGTTGGTCTTGCTGACTTTTGGCATGGAGACCACCTTCTTCTATTTTGTCAACCGCGAGGAAGTGGATTCCCGCAAGGCCTTTTCTACCTCGGCCAATGCGGTCGGCTTGGTATCCCTGCTGTTTTTACTTGTCTGCTTGATATTTCTGCATCCAATAGCTAATTTCTTGGGGTATGAGGCTCATCCGGAATATATTGCCATTATGGCTACAGTGGTGTCTCTGGACGCTTTTCAGGCTGTGTTGTTTGCCTCTTTGCGACAAAACAATCAGGCCATCAAGTTCGTCACTCTTAAGTTGGCGTTTATCTTCTGCAATATAGGTCTCAATCTCTTTGTCATCCTTTTGGCACCGATATTGTATGAAAAAGGTTGGCCGATTATGAGTTGGTATAATCCCAGCTATCAGGTGGGTTATATCTTTATTGTGAATCTTATCTGTACGGCATGTGTGACGTTCGGCTTTATTCCGGAAATCCGTAATCTGCGTTTTGGCATTGACCGTTCACTGCTGAAACAGATGTTGAAATATACTTGGCCACTCCTCTTGTTAGGCCTTGTTGGTATTTTGAATCAGGTGGCCGACAAAATGTTATACCGCTTTATTGTGCCGGGACTCGAAGGGGAGGTGCAGCTGGGTATCTATGGTGCTTGTGTGAAGATAGCGATGATTATTGCCATTTTTACCCAGGCGTTTCGTTTCGCCTACGAACCGTTTGTGTTTGGTGGGCAACGTGACAAAAACAGTCCGGAAATACAGGCTGTGGTGATGAAGTATTTCGTCATGACCACTCTTCTGGCTTTCCTCATCGTGGTGATGTATCTCGATATATTCAGGTATATTATCGAAAGTACCTATTGGGAAGGCTTGAAGGTGATACCCATTGTGATGATGGCTGAAATTTTCATGGGCATTTATTTCAACCTGTCATTTTGGTATAAACTGAATGGTCAGACTTGGTGGGGGGCTATTTTCTCCGCCATAGGCTGCGCTGCATTGCTGGTCATTAACTTTGTTTTTGTGCCTAAATACGGCTATATGGCCTGTGCATGGGGCGGATTCGCCGGTTATGGCATCTGTATGCTGCTGTCTTATATTGTAGGACAAATCAAAGCACCCGTGCCTTATCCGGTAATGTCAATCCTCGGTTATTTTGCCCTTGCTTTAGCTTTGTATTTCGTTAGCTGTTGGATTCATCCCGCTTCCCAGATTTGGACGCTGGTACTCAACACAGCACTGCTCCTGATCTATGTGGCAGTTATGCTTTACAATGAACGCAAGCTGATACGGCAAGTATTGAGCAAAAGATAAATCGACCTAAATCGTTTTTTAGCAAGTTATTCTTGTGAATAACCCTTAGAATCATTCATGAGTTATTTGTATTCTTCCATCAAATTTTGAATGATAGAATCTAATTTCAAATAGAGCTCGTCAATCTTCACAATAACAACTTCACCAGTCTTTCGAATTTTAATCTCAATCTCGTTATTTGCGATTAATTTGGGACTTACAACAAGCCTGATGGGCATGCCCAAAAGATCCGCATCTGCAAACTTGACACCAGGACTCATGTCCCTGTCGTCAATAAGGGTATCTATTCCCTTCTTCTGGAGTTGATCATATATGTCGAAAGATAATTTCCTGACTTCTTCGTTGTCAATTCTCACAGGACAAATGTGGATTGTCCAAGGAGCTACGGAAATGGGAAGAATCATTCCATTGGCGTCATGACTGTTCTGGATGATAGAAGCAATAGCACGGCCCACTCCAATACCATAGCAGCCCATGATGGGATTGATTGATTCACCGTTTTCGTTTAAAACGGTCATTCCCATAGATTGGGTGTATTTAGTACCCAATTGGAAAATGTTGCCAATCTCAATGCCATTTTGTATGGTCAACTCATGGCCGCACTTCACACAGCGTTGGCCTTGTTTCACTTTAGCCACATCGTGGAAGTGTTCGATATTTATATCTCTGCCTACTTTGAAGTTTATGATGTGGTATTCGGGTTTGTTGGCTCCGACAACCATTCCTGCCCTGTTCTCAATGCTTCTGTCATAAATAATAGTTTTGACAGGAAGGTTGGCTAAAGGTCCAATGTTACCAAAGCTGATAGCTGGATTTTCAGTTGATTCAAGAGGTATTATTTCGGCTCGCACTACCTTACACAATTTAGATTCGTTCACTTCTAAATCTCCACGAATGAAAACCATAATAGGCTCGCCAGTCTCTTTATTAGCGTATGCCACTGCCTTTATCGTATTGGTGGCTTCAATATTAAGCCGTTGACAAACTTCTTCAATGGTCTTGGCTTCACCCGTAAAAACCTCTTCGCAAGGAGTGTCGTTAGTATTATCAAATGTGTCAGTTTGACATTCTGCCACTTCCTCATTGGCTTTATAATCACAATGACTACAAATAACTAATTCATCTTCTCCATCAGGTGTTACAGCCATAAATTCGTGAGCAATTTTTCCTCCCATCATTCCTGAGTCAGACTGCACATAGATAAAATTGTTCATGCCGATTCTTCTGAAAATATTATTATAGGCTTCTAATTGCTTATAATAATACTTTTCAAGATCCTCTTGGGTCATGTGGAATGAGTATGCGTCTTTCATGGTAAACTCGCGCACACGAATCAAGCCACCCCTTGAACGAGGTTCATCGCGGAATTTGGTCTGAATCTGATAAATCATAAAAGGCAGTTTTTGATAACTGCTTATGGTGTTCATGGCAAAATGAACCGCAGCTTCCTCATGGGTCATACCAAGAACCATATCATGATCGGCTCTGTCTTTGAATCGTGCCATCTCGCGACCAATACTGTAATAGCGTCCTGACATTTCCCACAATTCTTTGGGCATGACAACCGGAAATTTTACCTCTTGGCCATCAAGACGGTCCATTTCTTGGCGAATGATATTTTCAATTTTAGAGGCCATTTTTAAGGCAGGCATTCCTAAAGTATAAATACCATTTGCAACTCGTTTTATAAATCCAGCTCTCACGAGCAATACATGACTAATAATGATAGCATCTGAAGGAGCTGTTTTCGAAGTTTCAATAACTAGATTACTAAATCTCATACCTAATTAATACTTTTAATAGTTATACTAGTATGTGTAAAAAATATGATGCAAAAATATAAAAAAAAAGCTTAACTCTATCACTAAAATTCGTTTTATTTTATCTGTTTTTTAGACCTTCTATAAGTCCTGTTTTAGCCCGAAATATTGAATCTCCCACCAGTTCGGTTTTTTGAGAGTAAATTCATATTTTCTATACTCTGATAGAGGACAGGAACAGGATTGGAGATGTGCACAAATGAAGGTAAGCGGATGTATAAAAAAACCTCGCTCTTTTGGAGCGAGGTTGCATTGTAATGTGAATGTTTTTGATGCCTTGGCATCAGGAAACTATCATCACACTTTGATTTCAACATCAACGCCACTGGGCAATTCCAGCTTCATCAAAGCGTCGATGGTTTTGGAGGTTGTACCGTAAATGTCCAACAGTCTCTTGTAGGTGGAGAGTTCGAACTGCTCTCTTGATTTCTTGTTGACAAAAGTTGAACGGTTTACAGTGAAAATCTTTTTGTGTGTCGGAAGTGGAATAGGTCCCACAACGACAACTTTGTCATCCTTCACTGCGTTGATTGTCTTCACAATCTTTTCAGCAGATTTATCTACCAAAGTATGGTCGAATGACTTTAATTTGATTCTGATTCTGTGACTCACGTTGTTTTGTTTTTATTGGTTTATTTTTGAAATTGTTTATTGTATTGTTTAAGTTCTTTCAGAATATTACAACAGGGCATATCTGCCGACATTCAGGATGTAATCCTTTACTTCAGCGGGAACTTCTGCGTAGCGCAGAAATTCCATGCTGTAGTTGGCTCGTCCTGAGCTGATGGAGCGTAAGGTGGTGACATAGCCGAACATTTCAGCCAACGGCACCTGTGCCTTGATGATCTGGTAGCCAATTTTCGCCTCGATCTGTTCCAAAACCGAACGTCTGCGGTTGAGGTCGCTGGTCACATTCCCGATGTACTCGTCAGGAGTGGTGATTTCCACCTTCATGATGGGCTCGAGAATGGAGGTCTCTACGCTGCGGATGGCTTCTCTGAAGCCCATCTTGGCGCATACCTCGAAGGCCATGGCGTCGGAATCGACACTGTGGGTGCTGCCGTCCAATATGGTGACGGTCAGTGCTTCCAGTGGGAATCCGTATTTGCCGTTGGTCATGGCGATGCTGAAACCCTTCTCAGCGCCGGCGATGTATTCCTTCGGAATCACGCCACCCTTGACCTGACTGTCAAAGAACAAGCCTTTCTTGTCAGCGGGGGTCGGACTGATCTGGAATTCCAGTTCGGCGAAGGAACCCTTGCCACCGGTTTGGCGTTTATAGACTTCGTGATGTTTCACAAAGTCGTTGATGGCCTCTTTGTAGGTGACACGGGGTTTGCCATGGTTGCAAGCAACGTTGAACTCGCGTTTCAGACGGTCCAGCAGGATGTCCAAATGAAGTTCTCCCATACCGCTGATCAAAGTCTGACCAGATTCTTCAGACACTTTCACTTGGAAAGTCGGGTCTTCCTCTGCCAGGCGGTTGAGGGCTTGCATCAGCTTGTCTTCGTCGTCTTTGGTCTTCGGCTCGATGGCGATCTGGATCACTGGATCCGGAAATTCAATGTTTTCCAGCAGTATCGGGTGTTTTTCGTCTGTCAGACTGTCACCAGTTCTGATTTCCTTCATACCCACGAGCGCCACAATATTGCCTGCGCTGATGCTGTCCAGCTGAATCTGCTTGTTGGAGTGCATCAGCATGATTTTCGACACTCTTTCGCGTTTGCCGGTGGAGACATTGTAAATCATGTCACCGGTTTTCAGCGTGCCGGCATAGACTTTGATGAAAGTCAGCTTACCGACGTAGGGGTCGATGGCAATTTTGAAAGCCAAAGCCGCGAAGTTTTCCTTCTCATCAATTTTGCGCGTCTCTTCTGCCTCAGTCTTCGGGTTGACACCTTTGACGTCGGGCATGTCGGCAGGGGAGGGGAGGTAGCTTACGATGGCGTCAATCAGTCGCTGTACTCCTTTGTTTTTGAAAGAAGAACCGCAGAGCACAGGGGTCAGCTGATTGCTGATAGTAGCTGTTCTGATGCAGCTCTTGATTTCTTCGGAGGTCAGGCTGTCGGGGTCATCGAAAAACTTCTCCATCAGTTTGTCGTCGAGTTCGGCCACGGTCTCTAACAGCAGATTGCGGTAAGTCTCCACATCCTCAATCATGTCTGCGGGGATCTCGCATTCTGTGTAGGTTGCGCCTTGGTCTTCCTCGTTCCAGGTGTAGGCCTTCTTCTCGATGAGGTCCACCAAACCCACGAAATTCTCTTCGCTGCCGATGGGCAGTTGCAGCACCAAGGTCTTGGCGCCAAGTTTCTCTTTGATTTGGTCAACCACTGCGTAGAAGTTGGCACCCATACGGTCCATTTTGTTGACGTAGCAGATACGGGCTACATTGTATTTGTTGGCCTGTTTCCATACGGTCTCGGACTGGGGTTCCACACCGCCTACCGCGCAAAAAATGGCGACGGCTCCATCCAATATTCTCAAAGAACGTTCTACTTCGACGGTGAAATCAACATGTCCCGGTGTGTCGATGATGTTGATCTTGTAGTTTTGGTTTTCATAGTCCCAGTTGACGGTGGTGGCGGCGCTGGTGATGGTAATACCACGTTCCTGCTCCTGTACCATCCAGTCCATGGTAGCTGTGCCCTCGTCTACTTCACCAATCTTGTAGCTTTTACCGGTGTAATAAAGAATACGTTCTGTCGTGGTGGTCTTACCGGCGTCAATATGCGCCATAATCCCGATGTTCCTGATTTTCGATAAATCTTCCGACATAAACTTCTTCTTTCCGGTATAATTTTATTTAGTATATATATACTTTTAGAATCTGAAGTGAGAGAATGCCTTGTTAGCTTCAGCCATTCTGTGGATATCCTCTTTACGTTTGAAGGCAGCACCTTCTTCCTTGTAGGCTTGCATGATTTCTGAAGCCAGCTTCATGGCCATGGTTTTCTCATGACGCTTGCGGGCGAATAAGATTAAATTTTTCATACCTACAGACTGCTTTCTCTCAGGACGCAGTTCGGTAGGGATCTGGAATGTTGCACCACCGATACGTCTACTCTTAACTTCCAAAGAAGGAGTAACGTTGGCGAGAGCCTGTTTCCAAACTTCAATGCCGTTTTCGTTTGTTTTTTCTGCAATAATGTCAATAGCATCGTAGAAGATTTCGAAAGCTATTGATTTCTTTCCCTTCAACATGATGTTGTTCACGAATTTGGTGACTGCTACATCATTGTACTTTGGATCGGGAAGGATGATCCGTTTTTTTGGTTTCGCTTTTCTCATTTTGTAACTTCAATAATTTTGTTATTTACTCTCGAGACACCCATTTTAGTGCTCAATTTACTACTATGTTTGTCGGTTTACGCTTTCTTTTTCGGACGTTTTGCACCGTATTTTGATCTACCTTGCAAACGGCCTTCTACTCCTGCGGAGTCTAATGCGCCACGGACGATGTGATATCTTACACCTGGAAGGTCTTTCACACGACCGCCTCTAACCAATACGATAGAGTGTTCCTGCAAGTTGTGGCCTTCACCCGGAATGTAAGCATTCACTTCTTTTCCGTTGGTCATACGTACTCTCGCTACCTTACGCATAGCTGAGTTAGGTTTCTTAGGAGTTGTTGTGTAAACTCTCAAACATACACCGCGTCTCTGCGGACAAGCGTCTAACGCTCTTGACTTGCTTTGCGAAGTCAATTTCTTTCTTCCTTTTCTTACTAATTGCTGAATTGTCGGCATACAATTAAATTTAACCTTTGTTTTTTGTTTATAATTCTCCCCAAAAAATTGGGACTGCAAAAATACAATTTTTTTCTTATATAATATATTAGTCCATTAAAATTTTTTCAGTCAATGAATTAGCTGTTGTTTGTTTGTGTAAAATATTGTGAGTCAATAATTTATTTTGATTGTTTCCGATTTATCCTGAAAAACGATGTCCGCTATCATCGTATGTGTTGATAGATTAAGCAGATAAATTGGAAATTTTTGTTCAACAAATTGCGAGACCTATGTGTGATCGTGATGATGATGAATAAGCTGTGGGATTTTTCCGGCTTCGTGCTGTGCAAAAAAAAACACTCACGAAACCGTGAGTGTCATTTCTTGGTGGGAACTACTAGATTCGAACTAGTGACCCTCTGCTTGTAAGGCAGATGCTCTAAACCAACTGAGCTAAGCTCCCTTGCAAAATTGCGATGCAAAAATACGAAAAATTTTTATTCTAACAATAGGTTGTTGAAAAATTTTTAGTGTTATGTAAGTTGTTGATATTTAATATGTAATGAATTTATCCAGTCCCTTGTGGATAGATGTTCTTGACGATAAGATGTGCTTTTTTGTGAATTTTTATCCGAAAATGCGTAAAACGGTTAAATGATACTGACTCGCTAATAAATAACATTGGCACATTAGCACATTGTTAATTGGCACATTAATTCATTTGCTAATTGAAAAATTTCGTAATTTTGCATTTTCATTGTGTGCGAAAATGAGCTTTGCAGAACTTCAGAATTTAGTTGAACAAGGGGTGGCCAATTTGTCGGCTTGGATATGGAGTCCGCCATTGGTAGCATTGTGTCTGCTGGCGGGACTGTATTTCTCTTTCCGTACACGTTTTGTGCAGGTGCGCCATTTCGGCGAGATGGTGCGACTGTTGTTTGCCAACGACAAGAAACAGAAAACGGGTATTTCCTCGTTCCAGGCCTTCGCCATTGCACTTTCAGGTCGAGTGGGCACAGGCAATATTGTGGGCGTGGCTACTGCTATTGGTTATGGCGGACCAGGTGCTATCGTATGGATGTGGATTATCGCTTTTTTCGGTGCTGGTTCGGCATTTGTAGAGGCTACGTTGGCACAGATTTTCAAGGAAAACCATAATGGACAGTTCCGTGGAGGTCCTTCCTATTATATTGAAAAAGGATTGCATAGCAAGTGGTTGGCAGTTTTGTTTGCCGTGTGCTCAGTGGTAGCCTGCGGTTTATTCCTGCCCCCCGTGCAGAGTAATGGCATTGCTATCGCCTTTGCCAATTCTTTTCAGGTTAATCCCATGTATATTGGATTGATAGTGGCTTTTTTGCTCGGTTTGGTGGTGATAGGCGGTGTCAAGCGTATCGCTTACGTGGCGCAGATTGTGGCCCCGTTCATGGCCATCATTTACGTGGTAATGGCGGTGGTGGTGCTTTGCTACCATTGGCCAGCCATCCCTTCCGTGTTGGAAGATATGTTGTCGGGTGCGGTAGGTCTGCATGAAATTACAGGAGGCATCTTGGGTAGCACTATCGCCTGGGGAGTGAAACGTGGCATCTATTCCAATGAGGCGGGCCAGGGCACAGGTCCCATCGTGGCCGGCGCTGCCAAAGTGTCACACCCCGTGAAACAGGGCTTGGTGCAGGGATTCTCCGTTTATATCGATACTCTGTTGGTCTGTTCGGCTACTGCCGTAATGATCTTGGCCGCCAAAACCTATAACGTGGTGAATGCCACGACGGGCGAATATCTTGTCACTTCTTCTTACGCATTGGGAGCCCCGGATGTGTCTTATACGTCAACGGCTATCGGGACGGTCTTTGGACAGATGGTGGGCAATATCTCTGTGGCGGTGGCACTGGCATTCTTCGCCTTCACCACCATTATGGCCTATTACTATTATGCGGAAACCAGCATCGTTTATTTGTTCGGCAAAGGCAGACGTGAGCATGTGGCCGTTTGGGTGCTGAGAATTGCGATTCTATTGTCGGTATTTTATGGTTCGATGAAAACTGCCAAGGCCGCTTGGGATTTGGGTGATATCGGCGTGGGAACCATGGCTTGGATCAATGTGGTGGCCATATTGCTGCTTTCTAAGACAGCTCTCAAAACATTGAGAAGTTATGAGAAACAGCAGAAAGAAGGCAAGGATCCCGTTTTTGACCCGAAAGAGCTGGATATTAAAAATGCTGATTTCTGGGAACAGCATCCCAATGGAGTAATTGACAATTAGCAAATTAGTTAATGTGCTAATGTGCCAATGAATTAATCCTATAATCCTGTAATCTTATAATCCTGTAATCTTATAATCCTGTAATCTTCTAACCATTATGTTCCAAAAAATCATTCGTGCTTGTGTGAAAGTGGTGCAGCGATACCTGCCGGAACCTTTTATTTTTGCTATTATCTTGACTCTTGTGGCAGCTTTGTTAGCAATGCCGATTTGTCGTCAGACTCCCATTGAGGTAATTGAACACTGGGGTAATGGCGTGTGGGGACTGCTGGCTTTCGCTATGCAGATGGCTTTGGTGCTGGTCTGCGGTTCCACCTTGGCAGCCGCTCCTGTCGTGAAAAAAGGTATTGGCTGTTTGGCGGCTATCCCTAAAACTCCCGCCGCTGCTATCGCCTTGGTGACAGGTGTTTCCGCTGTGGCTTGCTGGATTAACTGGGGCTTTGGACTGATTGTCGGGGTGATTTTCGCTAAGGAGATTGCCCGCAAGCTGCAGGGTGTCGATTACCGTTTGCTGATAGCCTCTGCCTATAGTGGTTTTGTGGTATGGCACGCTGGCCTTTCCGGTTCTATTCCGTTGACAATGGCTACTCCGGGTGATGCACTGACCAAGGCTACTAATGGTATTTTGACCGAACCGGTCCATATCACCCGCACGATATTAGATCCGCATAATATTGTCATGGTGATTCTGGTGATTATCGCTTTGGTGGCTGTCAATGCCTTGATGCATCCCAAAAAAGAGCATACGGTAACCGTTGATCCATCCTTGCTGGAAGAAGAGGAAACACCAATAAAACCCTTGTCTGAGACACCTGCCGAAAAGATGGAAAACAGCCGTTTGTTGAGCTGGATAGTGGCATTGTTAGGCTTCTCTTATTTGGTGATTCATTTGGGTTTCAAGGGTGGTTCGTTGGATTTGAACTCTGTCATCATGCTGTTCCTGTTTACAGGTGTGATTTTGCATGGCACTCCGCTGGCCTATGTGCGTGCATTCACCAAAGCGGCTACAGGTGCGGCAGGTATTATTCTGCAATTCCCGTTCTATGCAGGTATTATGGGCATTATTACAGGTGTCGGTGCTTCAGGAATCTGCTTCGGCACGGTCATCAGTGATGCCTGCATTTCTATTTCTACCCCACATACTTATCCCTTGCTGACCTTCCTCTGTGCCGCGGTGCTCAACATGTTTGTGCCTTCTGGTGGCGGTCACTGGGCTATCCAAGCTCCTATTATGTTCGCAGCAGGTGCTGATCTCGGTGTTGACCCTGGACTAACAGGTATAGCTATAGCTTGGGGTGATGCGTGGACCAACCTGATTCAGCCTTTCTGGGCTATTCCAGCTTTGGCCATTGCCAAGCTCAATGCCAAGGATATCATGGGTTTCTGCATTATCGACCTGGTGGTTTCTGGCGTGATTATTTGCGGGGGATTGCTGCTTTGGGCGTGGTAGTTATTAGTTGATAGTTAATAGTTCTGGGGATGGGGTTAATGATTACAGGATTACGGGATTATAGGATTACAGGATTATAGGATTAATTCATTGGCACATTGGCACATTAACTAATTTGCTAATTAACTAATTTACTAATTATCAAATTTGCTAATTTGCTAATTGAAAAAATCGTATCTTTGCAACATAAAAATAATATTATGAAAAAACAATTATCTCTTGTCTCTGTCTTTTTGGTGTTCCTCGCTATGGGCTTTGGCGATGCGGCGGGACAGTTGGTCTCCATTGTGGAAAAGGCTTTTAATATCACTCCATTAGCTGCCTCATTAGTGTCTTTCTCGGGTATGATTATGTTCGGAGTGCTGTCGGTACCCATGGGGGTTACGCAATCCAGAATCGGAAAGAAAAAAATGCTGACTATCGGCTTGATACTCTTTTTGTTAGGTGCAATCTTGCCTATTATGGCCTTTAATTTCCCCATCATTTTATTGGCGGTGTTGCTGATGGGTGCGGGTGCTACAATCTTGCAAGTTTCTGGCAATCCATTGATTAGGGATGTGTCACCAGAAGGAAAATATTCCAGTATGCTTTCTTTTGCCCAGTCGTTGAAGGCAATTGGAACTCTGTCCACCTCTTTGATTTTGGTGCTGATAGGTACTTCGCTGATGAAATATGGTTGGTTCTCTTTTACTCCGGAAGGTGCTGCTGAGCCTGTAAATATGGGCTTCCGCATCCTGTTCCCGATTTTTGCGGTAGTGCTGCTGATTACCTTGCTCATGGTGATGTTTTTTGTGCCCAACCAGACCGAAAAGGATACAACAACCCCAACCACTTTGGGTAAATGCTTTGCCGCTTTGGGAAATCCTTTCATCTTGATGATGTTCCTCGGCATTTTCTTCTATTGCGGTGCCGAAGCTTCCATGTTTAACAGAATTCCTTCTATTTTGATTGAAAACAATCCAGCCATTTCTCCGGCATTGGGTAATATTGTATTGATTGTGGCATTGTTCGTGGGACGTTTCATGGGTGGTGTCTGCCTGCGCTATATCAAACCGAATGTATTCCTGATTTTGACGGTGCTGGTATCCATTATCGGAAATATCCTGTTGTTCCTGCCTTACAATGCAGTGACCACTTGGTTGAGTTTCATCCTGATAGGTGTTGGTTTCGCTAACATCTTCCCCTTGATATTCTCCATTTGTGTAGATAGAATTCCCGAAAAGACCAATGAGATTTCAGGCTTGATGACCACGGCTATCGTGGGTGCCGCTATTGTGCCGCTGTTCACAGGCTTTGCCGCCAACTTCAACCCCCGCTACGCTTTCTTCGTCACCCTCGCCTGCCTCCTCTACCTCACCTTCCTCTCCCTCCGCACTCAAAAGAACTGAAAGTTGAAAGCTGAAAACTGAAAACTGTCCTTAATGACCTTATAGTCCTTAAACTCGTTAAACTCCTTCTCTAAAACTTTAAAAAATTACCTCGAAGAGGTTAAATCTCAGTAACCCCACACAAGCGCAGCGCAGTGTGGGGAATATAAAAACATCAAAAAACCTTATCATGAAAATCCTCGCATCCGAATTGCCGAAACAAGCTTCCGGCGCCATCTATCACCTGAACCTTTTCCCGGAAGACATTGCCGACAATATCATCCTTGTGGGCGACCCCGGACGTGTGTCTATGATCTCTCAACACTTCGATACCATTGATGTGAAGAAGAGCAACCGTGAGTTATATACGCATACGGGAACCAAAAACGGCAAGCGTATTTCCGCAATTTCTACGGGTATGGGCCCCGATAATGTGGAAATTGTGATGAACGAATTGGACGCTTTGGTCAATATCGATTTGGAGAAGATGGAAGTGAAACCAGAGCACCATAGACTGAATCTGGTGCGTGTCGGTACTTCTGGTTCTCTGGATGGCCGTTATGCTCCGGGAACAATTGTGGCTTCTGAGTATGGCTTTGGCTTGGATGGACTGCTGCAATTTTACAATCACGAAGGAGTGGATGAGGAAGATGTCGTCAATGCTTTTATTGAACATACAGGCTGGGGCGAGAAACTGCCGTATCCTTATTGTGTCAAATGCTCAGAGGATTTGATGCAGCGTATTGCCATTGACATGGTGAAGGGTATGACCTTGACTGCTCCAGGATTCTTCGCCCCGCAGGGAAGGGCAGTGCGTGGTCCTCTGAAATTCCCCGATATGAATAAAAAAATCGAATCTTTTGAATATAAAGGACTTCGTTGTACCAATATGGAGATGGAATGTGCCGCTCTGTATGGCTTGAGTCGTGTATTAGGCCATAATGCCCTCACTTGTTGTGTTTTAATCGCCAATCGCGTTACCGGTGAGTTCCTCGACGATTACCACGACCTCATGAACGACCTCATCACCAAAGTCGTTGACCGCCTCTGATAATTAGTTAATTAGTTAATTAGTTAATGTGCTAATTAACAATGTGCTAATGTGCCAATTATTGAATTCAATAATTGGCTAATTTACTAATTTGCTAATTTGCTAATTTAAATCGCTGCTCTGATAACTTGCTCCAGAATAAACGTTCCGGCACCTGCAAGATAGCCTACCAGCGCAATCCAGCTGATGTGCTTCAGATACCAGATAAAGTCGATTTTCTCCATGCCCATAACGGCTACGCCAGCGGCGGAACCGATGATGAGTAAGCTGCCGCCTGTTCCGGCACAGTAGGCGATGAAACTCCAGAAATAGTGGTCCATCGGGAAATGGTACATGCCCATGGTGGCGGCCACTAATGGCACATTGTCCACAATGGATGAAAGAATACCGATGATAACGCTGATGCTGTAGTATTTTCCAGGTTCCTGTAAAGGAATACTGTCCAGTGAGTTGGCCAACAATCCTAAATGACCTACCGTACCTAATGCGTTGACAGCAAGAAGGATGCCTAAGAAAAATAAAATACTGGGTACATCAACGCGGGAGATGATATTGTTGATGGTGAAGGTATCGGTCGTCTCGTTGGTTCTGCGGTGAACAATCTCAGAGGTCATCCACAAAATACTCAGGCCACCCATCATGCCGATATAAGGAGGCAGGTGTGTCAAAGTCTTGAAAATGGGTACAAATACCAAGCAGCCTACACCTAAGCATAAAAACAGTGTTCTTTGCCAATTTTCGTAATGTATCTGTTCTGCCGTATCTTGCAGCTGTGGACGCTGAATCTCGCCTTTCAGGATGAAGGACAAAATAGTGAGAGGAACAATCATGGATACGGCGCTGGAAATAAAGGTGGCCTCAATGATGTTGAGGGCAGATACTTGGCCTCCAATCCATAACATGATGGTGGTCACATCACCGATAGGTGACCATGCACCACCTGCGTTGGCGGCTACAATCACCATGCCGCCATAAAACCAGCGGTCGTGTCGGTCGTCAATAAGTTTCCGTAATAATGCCACCATGACAATAGATGTGGTAAGGTTGTCCAAAACAGCTGACATGAAGAAGGTTAAAATGGATAATATCCACAATAATTTTACTTTTTTCGTGCTTTGGATATGATCAGTTATGAGAGAGAAACCTCCGTTGGTATCAATGATTTCCACAATGGTCATGGCTCCCAAAAGGAAAAACAGGATTTCCGACACTTCACCTAATACATGAATCAGCTCGAAGTGGGTAATCCAGTCTATAAAACCGGCGCCAGGATGTTCCGCAATGTATTTTTGCATGGAAGTGGTATCCACCAACATGCCATCTCCACCGATGATGGCACATACCCACAGTATGACTCCTAACATCAGGGCAGTGGCGGTTTTGTTAATTTTAATGGGATGTTCTAAGGCTATCAGCGTGTAGCCGATAAGGAAAATGACAATCATTAAGATAAACATGGGGCAGAAATTTTTTTGCGTGCAAAAATAATATTTTTTTCAATGCCTTATCTATAAAAAAAATGTGTATCTTTGCAATTCAAAAAATGAATATTCACTAAAATTATTTATTATGAAAAAAATCTTTACCCTTTTCGCCGCCATGGCCATGATGGCATTCTCATACGCCCAGTTGCCAGATGGTTCTACCGCTCCTGATTTCAGTCTTTATGAGATTGACAAGACAACTGGACAAATGATCACTAGTCAAACAATCAATCTCTATAGCATGTTGAATGACTACAAGACCGTCTATATCGATGTGTCTGCGACTACTTGTGGTCCCTGCTATAGTTTCCACCAAACGGGTACGTTGGAGAGCATTTACAATAATTATGGTCCCAACAGTACCGTAAACGATTCCCGCGTTCTTTTCATTGAAGGCGCTCAAACGGGCAATAGCTGGAATGCCCTTATTGGTAATACTTCTAACACATATGACTTTATTCATACATATGGAAGTTCCACAGAGGTAGTGCCTTATCCTTTTATTCCTTTGTATTTTTCTCCAAATTATGTGTCAGGTGATGCCAGTTGCAATTACTATACTTTCCACTCTGGATACGATATCCATTATTTCCCGACCCTTTACATGGTTTGCCCCAACAGAATGATTTTTGAATTGGAACGTAATGGTGGTGACGAATCTGCTACTTTTCATGGATTTATTAACACCAAATGCCCTGCTTGGAACCATACCAACGATGCTGCTTTGGGTATAGGTAGAATCACTAATAACGTGTATTACTGCGATCTGAATGTTCAGCCTCAAATCGAGATTCAAAATCTGGGTTCGGCTAATATGACCTCCGCCACCTTGCGTGTGACCCATGGCAATGATGTGCAAACCATGAACTGGACTGGCAATCTGGCTCAGTTTGACAAAGAAATGGTGACATTGCCTACGATTACAGGTTCAGACAATGGTCAGCATACATTGACTGTTGAGATTCTTACGGTAAACGGCCAGGCCGACGAAGGCTCTACTTACAATACGCATACCGAAACATTCAGTGCTCAGGTGAGCTCGAATATCAACAATGCTTCTCAGAATTTCTCAAGTAGCAATTTAAGCGATTGGTCATTGATAGATAATACAGGTGGCTATTTCGGCGTTTACAATGGTGCATTGCGCCTCCGCGCTTATTATGCTTCAAGTGGTACCACTGGCGAGTTATATGCTCCGATGATGAACTTCTCCAATACTTCAACTCCTTCTTTGAAGTTTAACTATGCACACCGTCGTTATCAATCTTACAGCGATAAACTGCAAGTGAAGGTCTCAACCGACTGTGGCGAAACTTGGACCACTGTTTGGGAAAAATCTGGTGCAGATCTGGCAACAGTGACAAGTGGTTCTGGCGAATTTAACGCTACAGCAGCTCAATATCAGACCGCATGGTTTAATTTGACCGAATGTGCTAATCAGTCAAACGTGATTATCAAATTTGTCTTTACTTCTGGTTATGGCAATAATGTCTTTGTCGATAATATTGAAATTTTGAATAGTCCTGTGGGTGTCGAAGAAGTTGAAGAAAGCAGTCTCGCTATCTTCCCGAACCCTGTGAAGGATGTGCTGAATATCAACTATGACAAGGCTATCAACCAGATTGATGTGTATGATGTGAACGGAAAACTGGTGAAGACCTTCACCACCGTTGGCAGCAGCATCAATGTCAGCGACCTGTCAGATGGTATCTATATGCTGAATATGCAGACCGAAGAAGGACTGGTTGTTAGAAAGATCGTTAAGGAATAACCCTTTCTATTTATCATATGGCAAAACGGGCGGAGGCACAAACCTCTGCCCGTTTTTTTTATACGGGTTCACGAATCCTAAATTTCCCTTCTTGTATACGGTGGGTGGCTGAAGACCGAGGTGTATAATTCATTTGCTAATTTGCTAATTATTTTTCGTATCTTTGCAGATTGGTTTAAGCATTAATTTGTATGAAGAAAAAAATATTGTTGATATATACCGGTGGCACTATTGGCATGATGCACAATCCCGATAACGGTGCCCTCGAACCCTTTGAATTCAACGACATATACAGCCATTTGCCGATGCTGAAGTTGCTGAATGCGGACATCGAATTCAAGACATTGTTGCCGCTGATCGACTCCTCTGACACCAATCCCGATTTCTGGGTGCGACTGGCTACCATGATAGGGGATAACTATAAATTGTATGATGGCTTTGTTATCCTGCATGGCACCGACACCATGTCCTATACGGCTTCTGCCCTGAGCTTTATGTTGGAAAACTTGGCAAAACCTGTGATCCTGACTGGCTCGCAATTGCCACTGGGAGCCGTGCGTACCGATGGCCGCGATAATATCGTGACCGCAGTGGAAATCGCCGCGGATGAATGCATGGGTGAACCCCGTATCCAGGAGGTGTGTATCTATTTCGACAATTCTCTTTTCCGTGGTAATAGAACATATAAGGCTAATGCCGAGGAGTTTAGTGCATTTGCTTCTCCCAATTACCACCGTTTGGCCAATGTTGGCGTCACCATTCATTACAATGATTTTTTCATTCACCAGTCGGAAAAGAAACCGCTGCGAGTGCATAAAAATCTGAATGACAATATCGCTTTGCTGAAACTATATCCAGGTATTTCCCTCAATATGGTGCGTTCGGTGCTGTCTATTCCGGATTTGCGCGGAGTGGTGATGGAAACTTTCGGTGCGGGTAACGCCCCCTCCGACAAAGAATTTCTGAACCTGATCAAAGAGGCTACAGACCGTGGGGTGATAATCCTGAATGTAAGTCAGTGCAAAGATGGCGGTGGCGTGAAGATGGGCTTGTACGAAACCAGCGTGGGCCTTGATAAAAGCGGTGTGATCAGCGGTGGCGACATGACCACCGAGGCGGCTGTTACCAAGATGATGTACCTCTTCGGCACCGACATGCCCGAAGATGAAATTCGCTTCTGGCTCCAGCACACCATGTGCGGAGAAATGACCACTAAATAATTGATAATTAATAATTTATAATTAATAGTTGTCAATTTGAAAATGGCAAATCAATGACTTGAACTTTTAAATCCTAAATATTGTAATCCATAATCCTATAATCCTGTAATCCAGAATCTTTACCCCTGTAACCTGTAACCTTATGAATCCTTTAATCTCTCCCTCAATGTTATCGGCCGACTTCTGTCATCTGGCAGAGGCTATTCAGATGGTAAACGAATCAGAAGCCGACTGGTTCCATTTAGATATCATGGACGGTGTTTTTGTACCGAATATCTCGTATGGTATGCCGCTGGTCAAAGCCATCCGTTCCATGGCGGAGAAACCCCTTGATGTGCATCTGATGATTGTGCAACCTGAGCGTTATGTGGAACGCTTCAAAGAAATGGGTGCCGACATTCTGACCGTGCATTGGGAGGCATGTACGCATCTGCACCGTACCATATATCAAATTAAAAATGCGGATATGCTGGCTGGTGTCGCCCTGAACCCCCATACCCCTGTGGCAGGTTTGGAAGACATTATCAATGATGTGGATATGGTGCTGATTATGTCTGTGAATCCGGGTTTTGGAGGACAACGTTTCATCGAGCGTAGCTTGCACCGTATCGCTGAGCTGAAGGCGATGATCAAACGCAACAAGTCGGAATGCCTGATAGAAGTGGATGGGGGAGTGGATCTGTCTAATGCCCAGGCTCTTGTGGATGCTGGTGCGGATGTGTTGGTGGCAGGTAACGCTATTTTCTCAAAAGATAACCCAACTGAAATTATTCGTCGATTAAAAAATGTTAAATAGACAGTTTCTTACCATTGCTATTTTGGTTTTTTTAACACTGTTTGCTTCCTGTGACGGGAAAAAAACATTGTCGAAAAATACCCCATTGGAAGAAATTGCCGAGGATGAGCAGTTCTCCCTTGTGAATCCTGAAGGTCCAGCTATTTTGGCTGTATTGGATACCAAGAATACTTATCTTGGACATTTTGGCTCAAAACAAGTATATGTCCGCTTGGATTACAGTAGTGAAGATAAGCTGGAAGGAACTTATTATGTGATTGATTCTGTCAATCTTTACCTTAAGCCCGTGGCTTTTTGTGTCACCACCGATGGGAATGCCTATAAATGGGAAGGCGGTGATGAGGATTTCTTTTTTGAGACGAAGTATCAGACTAATAAGAAAAAAATAAACGGTGCTTTCATTCAAATAGAGAAACATCCGAGAAGAGCGGTTTCGGAAATTGTCTATTTTGATTTCCAAAAGTATGAGACTGGTAAAGGGAAGATTAGTTCTAATCGATATCAGAAAAAAGTATTTGAGGTTGATTGTCAGCAGGATGTTGTGTATGGCCATGCCTTAGGACCATGGACATCCTTGGCTATTGCCGATGACGAGGGTTATGCTAAAGCTGTTTTGCCCTATCTCTTCAAAGCCTCTAACAATAAGAATCTTGCTTTGACCATGGATATCTATACGCCTCGTGGTGATAGCCTGAAACAGCGCCCCATGGTGCTGCTGATTCATGGCGGTGCATTCTTTTTTGGCGATAAGCATGATAAAGAGATGGTTGCACAGTGCAGTCATTTCGCATCATTGGGTTATGTGGCTGTGTCAATCAATTATCGGATGGGCTTTGAACTGTCAAAAACTTCTATACAACGCTGTGGCTACAAAGCCATTCAGGATGCCCATGCCGCTATGCGCTATATGGCACACCATGCTGCCGAGTATGGCATTGACCCAGAACGGATGTATATCGGAGGTTCCAGTGCCGGCTCCATTACGGCTATGAGTACGGTATATATGACTGACGACTCAAGACCGAAATCTACTTTGAAGAAGCATTTTGCAGGCAAATTCGGCTCGCTGACAGAATCTGGCAATGATTTGACGGACAAGTTCAAAGTTAAGGGTATTATCAATATGTGGGGAGCTGTCTATGAGCTTGTTGATGTGAGTGAGAAACCCCTGCCTATGATTTCTTTCCATGGTACTGCCGACCAAGTGGTGCCGTGCTATAAAGGCTATCCTTTTGCGCAACTGAACGGGAAAAAAGGCAAAGGTCAGTTGAGCAGTATGTATTTCGATGAGATGTATGGCTCTCATGAAATTCATGAGGTGCTGAAAGCTAAAGGAGTGCATCAGGAATTCTATCCGCTGGATAGTCTGGGACATGCTCCCTGGAGAAATAAGGATGATCGCAAATTGAATGATGTGTTTTATTTTATCCAGAGAAAAGTGACCAAGTTCTTATATGACGATTTGGTGTATGATGTGCATCTTAAACAGCAAGATAATACCGTTTTTTATGTCACAAGTACAGAAGTGAAGCACGCACAGTGGACCCTCGACGGCGGTATTATTCTTCAGGAATCGCCTGATGAGGTGGAAATCCGTTTATTGAAAGATGCTCCGAAGCCTTGCCTGTCTGTGACAGGACTCTTGAATAATAATGCTGAGTTCAATCTGAAAATCAATAAATTCGTCACCAAAAACTGATAATATCCTTTCATGAAAAGAATACTATTGAGTGCGTTTTTAGTCCTGTTGTGTTTGTCATTTTATGCGCAGACACTAACATTAACTTTTACGGCGCTCGATACCAATGACCATTATGTTCAGCTGGATAGGGTGGTGATCAATAATATCACGGAAGGATGGCAGGAAACCTTGTATTGGCCCGATACGGTGTTAACCATGCAAGTTGAAACAGGCATAGGAGATGCGGAAACATCTCATAAAACGTCTCTGCAATTATCACAAAACAATCCTAATCCGTTTAGTGGCAACACGTATGCAACATTGATGCTGCCAGAAGCAGGTGATGTGTTGGTGGAAATTACAGATATAAATGGTCGCGTTGTGGGGATGTACAGACGTGCATTTCTTCAAGCAGGTACCCATCAATTGCGTGTCACCTTGTCCACCGCAGGTGTGTACTTCCTGACCGTACGGATGAACGGAGAATCCTCATCCATCAAGATGGTGAACCAAGGCAATGGAGGCAAGGATGAAATTGTTATCACCAGCAATGTGGGGACACCGTTCATGGCATCCGCATTGCCCAATCCGAAAGGTGCTCCCAAAGGTTTATCTACCAATCCTTTCCATTTGGGTGACCAGATGATATTTGTGGGTTATGCTTCCATCAATGGCGAAGAAGTGGCGAGTTTAAGTGTGGAGCAAGCCCCAGAAGTGTCGCAAACCATCATGTTGCGCTTTGTTGTTTCGCCCACTACAACAGATGGTCAGCCTTGTCCCGGTAGTCCTACGGTGACCGACATAGATGGCAATGTTTACCATACGGTTCAGCTGGGCAACCAGTGCTGGATGAAGGAAAATCTCCGTACCACGCGTTTTGCCAATGGCGACTCCATTCTGCTAGACCCCAATCCTGTATATATGTTAAATGGTTACGGGAATGATGCAAATCCTAATCCATATCGCTACGCCCCGAATAATGACAGTAGTAATGTGTTGGTATATGGTTACTTGTACAACTGGTCAGCGTTGATGCACGGTGATAGTAGTAGTTATGATGTTCCAAGTGGTGTACGGGGCATTTGTCCAGAGGGTTGGCATGTGCCCAGCTTTTATGAGTGGAACGAGTTGAGAATGTGTGTGAGAGAACAGAATGTTTTTATTTGCGGAGACACCAATATTAATGTGGGTAAGTCATTGGCGGCGGCTGACTGTTGGGATTTGTGTGAACAAACTTGTTGCGTGGGGAATAATCAGAATACGAATAATGCCACGGGTTTTTCCGCTTATCCTGCCGGTATCTACCGTAATGGGACTTGGCCTGAATTTGGTCAACATGCATGTTTCGCCAGTGCTTCTGATCGGTGGGATACTATCCTTTTGTCCTACAATTTGTATTTCGATAAAGTTTATGTGGAGGTGTTTGGTCACTTCAAGGAAGACGGACTCTCAGTTCGCTGTATCCGTGATTAAGTAAGCTGATATGCGATAACAGAAGGTGATTCATAATGAAAAGAAACATATCATGAGAAAATATTTGCTTTTGTTGTTAGTGGTTTTTGCACTGATGGGACTTTCTGCCCAGAATATGCCTACATTGCGAAAGGGTGATACCATTGCCATTGCGGCGCCTTCGGGCAAGGTTGAGCCTTCGCAGGTCCTTCCTGCTGTGCAGTATTTCCAGTCGCAAGGTTTTAATGTCATTGTGCCAGATGATCTTTATGAGAACTACTCGGGCTTTGCCGGCTCAGTGTCCCAGCGCGTTGCCCAGTTCCAAGCCTTGATGGACCGGCCTGGTGTGAAGGCAATTGTTTGTGCAAGAGGTGGTTATGGTGCTGTCTCTTTGTTGGATAACCTTGATTTTACAGGGTTTAAGAAACATCCGAAATGGATTTGCGGCTTTAGCGATATCACAGCTTTCCATTCTCATCTGCATACTTTGGGCTATCCTACACTGCATAGCGTGATGACGATTAATTTCTGGGAGGAAAATATGGATAATGAGTACCATCGTTCATTGATCAAAGCCTTGCGCGGTGAGACTTTGCGATATGATTTTGATCCTCATCCCGCCAACCGTCCAGGAAAGGCCAGGGGCATTTTGGTGGGAGGAAACCTGTCGCTCCTGTATGCTATGCTGGAATCCGTGTCCTCTATCAATACTGATGGAAAGATTCTGTTTATAGAAGATGTGGGCGAGAATATCTATCACATAGAACGTATGCTGGTGGCACTCGACAGGGCTGGTAAACTGAAAAATCTGAAAGGCCTGATAGTGGGCTCCATGAATAAAATCAAAATTGACGATTACTACTTTGATTCCACAATTGAGGATGTGATTTTAGGCGTGTGCGGGAAATATAATTATCCCATCTGTTTCGAATTTCCCGCAGGCCACGATGGCAAGAATATGGCTATGCGCTTGGGACGCATGGCATCGCTTGTTGTATCCAAAGACCAGTGTCACTTAACAATTAATAATTAATAGTTAATAGGTTACAGGTTACAGTGGTCAGGGGTTAGTGGTCAGGGGTCAGTGATTAGGTGTTAGGGGTGGATTCATAATTCACAATTCACAATTCAACACTAAGCCTCCTAACTTTCCTAACCTTTTAACCATCCTAACCATCCTGACCTTTCCATCCTATAATCCTGTAATCACATAGTCCAGAATCAAGCCTCATTTTTCAGTTTAATTGGCACATTAAAAATCATTTGCTAATTAACGAATTAACGAATTTGCTAATTCATTGGCACATTAAAACTTTCCCTAAAAAAATTCCCTTTTTCTGTCATTTGTATTGATTTTTTTTGTATTTTTATCTTTTCATGTAAATGAAGATAATTATTTGATATTGAATTATTTAAACTAAAGAAAAAAACACTAAAAAAACAAAAAAATGGCAGAAGGAGAAAAAATAGTCCGGGTGAATATCGAGAATCAGATGAAAACCGCCTATATCGACTATTCAATGTCGGTGATTGTGGCGCGTGCACTGCCGGACGCAAGGGATGGTATGAAACCGGTCCATAGAAGAATATTATACGCAATGTGGGACATGGGTATTGTCGCTGGCAAGCCCTACAAGAAATCCGCGAGAATCGTGGGTGAGGTGCTGGGTAAGTACCACCCGCATGGCGATACTGCTGTTTATGATGCTATGGTGCGTATGGCCCAGCCGTGGTCACTGCGCTACCCGTTCGTGGATGGCCAGGGTAACTTCGGCTCCGTCGATGGCGATAGTCCCGCTGCTATGCGTTATACCGAGGCCCGCCTTCGCAAAATCGCTGAGGAAATGCTGGCGGATATCGAGAAAGATACCGTGGATATGAGCCTTAACTTTGATGACTCACTGGAAGAACCGACCGTGTTGCCGGCTAAGATTCCTTCACTGCTGGTCAATGGTTCGTCAGGTATCGCTGTAGGTATGGCTACCAACATGCCGCCTCACAACTTGTCGGAGGTTTGCGATGGCATCGCCGCCTATATCGACAATCCTGAAATTACAGTTCCAGAGTTGATGCAGTATATCAAAGCTCCAGATTTCCCAAGTGGCTGTACCATTTATGGTTACGATGGCGTGAAAGAAGCTTTCGAAACTGGCCGTGGCCGTGTGGTGATGCGTGGCGATGCGGAAATCGAGGAACATGAAGGTAAAACCAGAATTATTGTCACCTCTTTGCCTTACCTGACCAATCCTTCGGAAATGATTAAGCGTACCGCTGAATTGGTGAAAGAAGGCAAGATTGAGGGTATTACCAATATCGAAAACCTGACCAACAAGCGTAACGGTACCCGCATCGTTTACGATCTGAAACGTGAGGCTGTGGCCAATGTGGTGCTGAACAAACTGTATCAATATACTTCCCTCCAGGCTTCCTTCAGCGTGAACAATGTGGCCTTGGTCAATGGTCGTCCTATGACGCTGAACCTCAAGGATCTGATTGCTGAGTATGTGAAACATCGTCACTCCGTGGTGCTGCGCCGCGCCCAATTCGACCTGAAGAAGGCAGAAGCCCGTGCCCATATCCTCGAAGGCTTGCTGAAAGCTCTGGATATCATCGATGAGATTATTGCGCTAATCCGTGCTTCCAAAACCGTGGATGAGGCTCGCAGCGGTTTGATGACTCAATATGGCTTTACCGAAATCCAGGCATCCGCTATCGTGGAAATGCGTCTCCGCCAGCTGACCGGTCTGGAACGCGACAAACTCCAGAATGAGTATGATGAGCTGATGAAGCAGATTGAATATCTCCGCAGCTTGATTGCTGACGAACATTTGCGTATGCAGGTGGTGAAACAGGAAATCCTGGAAATCAAAGCCAAATATGGTGATGAGCGTCTGTCAAGAGTAGAATATACCGCTTCCTCTGACTTCAGAATCGAGGATAATTTTGCTGACTCAGAAGTGGTTATCACGATTTCTCACTTAGGTTACATCAAACGTACCTTGTTGAGCGAATACCGTGCCCAGAATCGCGGTGGTCGTGGCTCCAAGGGCAGCAGCTCTCGCGAGGAAGATTTCATCGAACAATTGTATATCGCTACCAACCATAACTACCTGCTCTTCTTCACAGAGAAGGGTAAGTGCTTCTGGTTGAGAGTATTCGAGATACCTGAGGGCACCAAAACCTCCAAGGGCCGTGCAATTCAGAACTTGATTAACATCGAAAGCGATGACAAGATCAAGGCCGTTATCAATGTGAAGGACTTGACGGATGAGAATTATATCAACAACAATTACATCATCCTCTGCTCTGAAAAGGGTATCATCAAGAAGACTTCATTGGAGGCATATTCTCGTCCCAGAACCAATGGTATCATCGCTATTTCGGTGCGTGAAGGCGACCACCTGCTGGATGCCTGCTTGACCAATGGTAGCAACGAGGTGATGTTGGCTCTGCAATCCGGTAAGGCTGTCCGCTTCAACGAGCAAACTGTCCGTCCGATGGGACGTAACGCTTCGGGTGTGAAGGGTGCAACTTTGGCCAACGAAGATGACCGTGTGGTGGGTATCATTTGTTTGGATGAACCCGAGTGCAATGTGATGGTGGTGTCTGAAAATGGTTACGGAAAACGCTCTGTGGTAGATGATTACCGTATCACCAACCGTGGTGGTAAGGGTGTGAAGACCATCAATATCACCGAAAAGACCGGTGGCCTGATTGCCATCAAGAAGGTGACGGATGATGATGACTTGATGATTATCAACAAGTCGGGTATCGCTATCCGTTTGCATGTGGACACTATCCGTGTGTTAGGCCGTGCTACTCAGGGTGTTCGCTTGATAAACTTGGGTGCCAAGGATGCCATCGCCGCCGTTTCTCGCGTGCCTCGTGCCGATGATGAAGAAGAGGAAGGCCTCGAAGGTGCTCCCGCCGAAGGAACTCCCGTTGAGGGTGCCGAGGGTGAGGTGATTAATCCTGAAGCCGAAAATGCAGTCGAAGAAACTGAAGAAACCAACCCGAACGAATAACAATGTAGAGACGTGGCATGCCGCGTCTCCACATCAAATCAATATCAACGATATGAACGCTAAAACCTTTTTAACCTTGCTGTTCCTCTCTGTGGCTCTGTTGCTTAACGCTCAGAAGGCCTCGTTGAACAATGCCTACAATCATTTCTATGAGAAGAATTTTGAAAAGGCAAAAGAGGCGATAGACCTTTGTGTTCAGAATGAAAAGCTGGCAGAGAAAGCACAGACTTGGCTGTACAAGGGCAATATTTATTTCTATCTGGCGAATCAGGAATATATGGCCAAGCAGAATGACAATAAGGCTGTCGTCAAGTTTCCTGACGCACCTGTTGAAGCTTACGACGCTTTTGTGAAAGCCAAGGAGTTGAACAAAAATGTGGAAGGCTTCGAGATGCTGTCGCCGGATGAGGCATTGCCAAAATTGTATTCGCTCTTGTTGGTGCGTGGCGTGGACCAGCTGATTGCCAATGACTTCGCAGCAGGAAAGGCCACGCTGGAGAAGGCTATTGCCAGCTATGAGATGAAGAATCCCCCCGAATATCCGTTAAGTGGTGAGCTGTATTACTATTACGCTGTCGCTTTGGAGAATGTGAATCAGCCTCAGCAGGCAATTGTATATTATGAGAAGGCTGTCAAGGATGGTTCTACCAATCCGAATGTGCTGGTCAGACTGATAGAACAGTACAAACAGGCTGGCGACAAGGCAAAAGTAAAAGGAATGCTGGATCAGGCATTGTCGAAGAATCCCAATGATCCCAATGTGTTAGTAGCTCAGGTGGATTACTATTACTGGATTAATGATTCGGTGAAAGCCCGCCAGTTATTGCAAAATCTGCCTGCTTCTGTCTATAGTAATGCGGATGCTACCGTCAATATCGCTAATTTCTATATCAGAGAGAAAAATTATGCTGAAGCGGAAACCTTGCTGAGAAAAGCCTATCGCTTAAACTCTGACAGCTATGTGGTGGTCTATAATTTAGGAGTTTGCACATATTACCTCTTTAATGAAAATGATATGAAAGCGAATGAATTGAAAGTGGCAGGTTCCAATAGCCAGGCGGCGGTTTACCAGACCAAGGCCAACAATTATCTGGATGAGGCAGAGAGGTTCTTTGAGGCAGCTTTGAAATATGATGCGAATGATTTGAATGTGTTGACGGCGATGAAGCAGATATATGCCAGAAAGCAATCCCCAAAATATGATGAAATAGTCAAGAAAATCAAAGAATTAGAAAAATAATAACCCTAAAAACAAAAGAGAGATGAAAAAGTTATTTGTTTTAGCCTTAATGGCTATAATGGCAATCGGAAGCGCATACTCACAGAGCTTGGAGGATGTGTGGATGAACCTTCGTAACAAACAAATCGGCAAGGCTCGTAAAGTTATGGATGCCGCTATGGTAGGCAATGAACAGAACGCCCAAGCTTGGCTGATGAAAGGTAATACCTATCTGCAGGTTTATCAGCAGGATCAGGAGAGAATCAAAAAAGACCCCGCATACGTGAGCAGAACTCCCGATGCAATTATCATTGCCAATGAAGCTTTCTATCAGGCTATTTCACTGGATGGTAATATTGTGCCGATGACAGGTATGCTCGGACCTATCGAAGGACAGGCTCTGTGCGCTGACCCGGTATATACAATGGCACAGAAAGCTGCCGAAGCCGGTGACATTGAAAACGCTATCAAGTATTATAATTTGGCTGCCAGAGATTTCAAGGCCGCAAAGTCCAATCTAAATGCTGGTATCACTTATTATGAAGTGGCTCAACTGTATAAGCATACAGGAGACAAAGCCAATTATAAGACTATGTTGAACGAGGTGGTGAAATTGAAATACCCTGGTTCGGAAGCTTATCTGGATTTGTATGATTTATACAAAGAAGAGAAAGATACCGTGAATTGCGGAAAGATATTGAAAACCGCTATCAAGAATGTTCCGGAAGACAAACGTGCTGATATCGAGGCTGCTGAATTGGATTATTTCGCTATGACTGGTCAGATTGACAAGCTGAATGCCACTTGCGACGAAATGGCTGCCAAGTATGAGAAATCAGCTCCTGTGTTGGCCTTGATCGCTAACCACTTGGTAAACAACGCTCAGTATGAGAAAGCGGAAAGTGTTATCAACAAGGGTTTGGCTATTGATCCCAACAATGCTGACTTGAACTTCCAGATGGCAACCCGCTACTTCTTTGAGGCTATTGCTAATCAGGAATTGCAGGACCAGACCATGAAGTCAAAGGAAGGCAGCTATATGGAGCGTGCCGAGAAGGTGAACGCATTGAAAGAGGTTCAGAAAGGTATTCTGCAGAACGCTCACACTTGGTCAGAAAAAGCATATAACCTTAATCCTAACGATGTCAACAACAATGTGATGTTGCAGCAGATCAAGGTGAAGCTTTTACTTCCGGTTCCCGAAGAGCTGAAAGCCAAGGTTGATTCATACAGACATTAAAAAAAAAAGGAGTCGCAAGACTCCTTTTTTTTTAGGTAGTAGGTAGCAGGTAGTAGGTAGCAGGTAGTAGGTAGCAGGTAGTAGGTAGCAGGTAGTAGGTAGCAGGTAGTAGGTAGTAGGTAGCAGGTAGTAGGTAGCAGGTAGTAGGTAGCAGGTAGTAGGTAGCAGGTAGTAGGTAGCAGGTAGTAGGTAGTAGGTAGTAGGTAGGACTGTCATATCATGGCAGCCGTAATGGGGACGCGATTTGTTGTGTCCGTTTTTTATCTATTGTTTATTGTGGAAGGGTATAATATGATTCCTTACCACGATATACAAGGTGATATTGGTTGGTTTCCAAAATTTCGGCTCGTAATGAGAGGTCTTCGTAAGACTTTTTCGAGACGATGATGTCCACTACTCCGGACTCGAACAAACAATTGTCACTTATCCGTTGGCACAAAGGCGTTACTATCTCGTAGTGCATGGTGACAGGACTTTGAACATGGTGATAGTTGTCGTAATATGCAGAGCCGTCAAAGAGGAAAACCCCGCTGCCAGACAAAGTGAAATTGGTGTTGAACAGACTTACAGGAATTTCGTTGTCGGGAACAGTAATGATCCAGTCGGTGGTGCTGCCCGAGCAGGTGACACTGTCAAGCTTTACAGCCCATTTGCCAATGCCTTGCCTGCTGATGTTCAGACGGGTGTGGTTATAACTGCCTAAAAATACAGGTCTGATACCGTCAGCGTAATATTGGTCATAATTCGAATATCTGGTAATCAGCCAGTTGGCGTCATCCTCGTCAATGGTTTTGCCGCCGGTGTTGATGAGTAGCAGCTGTTGTGTCCCACGATAAATACCGTACTCGTTGCCGCCTTCGTGGCGGATGCGTGTGTCGGGGAAATAAATGTCTTCAATAAGGCTTCTGGTATTATCATCGCCATTGATCCAGGCGTTGCTTATAAAGGCCATATTAACCGTCTCATTAAGGACAGCTTGGGTGGAATTTTTCCATGAGTTGAAAATGTCGTTTCCGTTATCTGCATGCATGCCATGCTTCCAACATCCGCTACATATAACTGCACAAAGACTTAATATAAAAAGTGATTTTTTCATGATTTCTATATTTTTTGTTGGCGAAGTGAAATTTTATTCGTTGATTTTGGCTTTTTTGTTGAATTTGTACCCGAAGCCGGCTTTGATAAAGCCTTGGCAACCTATGCCGAGTTCAGTGAAACCATACCAGTTTTTTCCAACTTGAATGCCCACTGCGGTTAGCTGTCCGGCACCGTCAACCAGTATGTTTTTGAATATTTTGGATCTGCCGTTATGCTCATAGTCCGTGTTGAAATTCTCTTTATAGCCTATGATGCAGCCTAACGATATTCCGGAATACATCGTGACATACTTCGTGTTGAGCCACGAGAAACGCACGGAGGGCATGATGGACAAGTAATGATTGGAGGTGCGAGCCAACACATCGTGTGTGTCATAATCCTCCCAGCGACTGAAACTGGCGTTATAGGAAATAGCCCCGCCGAACCAGAACCATTTTGCAAAACGGTAGCGATACTCGAAATTGATGGTGGGGATGGCTATGGTCAATGCGTTGTAAGTGTTGTTGAACCAGTCGTCAGCGGTGCTGTTGACTCCCCATGAAAACTTATGGTCATGATTCATGATTAATGCGGGGTCACCGATGCCGAATTGCAGGTCATGCCTCGGCAATGTCAACTTCCACGACGGATCTTCCTTCTGAGCATGCAGGGAAAACGCGAGTCCAATGGTCAAAAATAAAAACAAGATTCTTTTCAGATTTCTCATAATTAATTGATTTGTAAAAATTTAAAATATAATATTGGTGAATATGCGTTTATAACGAATATTCTGTGTGAATATTGTTTTATTGAAAAATAATGTTGAATTTTGAACTTTGAATTCTGAATTCTTAACTTTCAACTTTCAGTTTTCAGTTTTCAGTTTTCAGTTCTCTCCATCTTCTCCTCCACCTGTTTCGCGGTTTCGTCCAGGGCGGCATGGTGGCCGCTGACGGCGGCAAAGGGGGCAAACTGCGCCGCACGACTCATCATCGACATGGGCGGATGGTGCTTCGACACATGGTGCGGCAGGTTGATGATGTCGTCGTAATTGTCGTTCAAATCCGTTGGTTTCATGTTTAGTGTCCTCTCACTTTTTGTGGTATTGTTCGGTGATAGCGTTTTTTTGTGAAGTTCAATCTGCACGAAATGGGCTTATGCTTTGTGTCCTCCTATTTGCTCGTTGCGCTGCTTGGCAGTGGCGCCTTCCTCGAAGTTGAGGCCCCGCAGGATGGCATTCTTGCCGAAGCGTTTCTTGATGGCTAACTGTACCTCCTGAATCTTCCGCTCTTTCTGGCGGGCGGCAGCCTCTTCCTGTTTTTCTTTCTCGATGGCCTCGTAATCGGCAAAGAGGTCAAGTTGCTCCGTGGTGGCTTTGTTTTTGAGTTCTTCCTCGCTGATGACATGGTTGGCGCTGATGTTCATCCGGCGGATAAGCAGGTCGGGATTGACAATGCGGTCGAAAAGCTCAGTGACTGCCTCAATGATGAGCTTGGTGGAAGAAGTGTGCGTTTTGAGGTTGATGGAGCCATGGGCAGGTTTGGGTACGGGCCGGCCGTAGTGATCCACGGCCACCTCGCCTTTGTATTTGCTTTTGACAGAGGGTTTTGTCAAACTCTCTACGTCATAACCTACATAAACGACCAATTGGTCGGTGACCAATTGGTGCGCAACGAGGCGCAGAGCCATGGCCTCTGCCATCTCCTGAATCACTACACGAGCCTTTTTGACCGTATAGGCACAAGTCAGCACTTGTCCGTTGCTGAAGGAGTTGTTTTCGGGTCGGTAGGCTTTTACATAGTCGATGGTGCAGGGCTCCCAGCCCCAGGCATGGTCAATCAGCAGCTCAGCATTGATGCCGAACTCCTTGTATAGAAACTCCTCGTTTTGCAGCGAGCAACGGGCGAGTTTGCCCATGGTGTCGATGCCATAAAAGGCTAAGCGCTGGGCGATGCCGCGGCCCACCCGCCAGAAGTCAGTAAGCGGGCGGTGGTTCCACAGTTGTCGGCGGTACGAAATCTCATCTAACTCGGCGATGCGCACCCCGTCTTGGTCGGCGGGGCATTTCTTGGCCATGATGTCCATGGCAATCTTGCAGAGATACATGTTGGTGCCGATGCCCGCCGTGGCGGTAATGCCCGTCTGCCTCAGCACATCCTTGATGATGGTCATGGCTAATTCATGGGCGGTTTTCTTGTAGCTTTTCAAGTAGTCGGTCACATCCATGAACACCTCGTCAATGGAATACACATGGATATCGTCGGGGGAGATGTATTTCAGGTAAATCTCATAAATCTTGGCACTGCAGGCGATGTAGTGTGCCATGCGGGGTGGGGCGGCAATGTAGTCCACGGCCCAGTCGGGATGAGCTTTGAGTTCAGGGTCGGAGCTGGACTTGCCGGTCAGACGTTTTTGTGGGCTCTGCAGTCGTCGCTCATTATTGACCTCCCGCAAGCGCTGCACTACCTCGAACAGCCGCGCGCGTCCGCCGATGCCGTAGGCTTTCAGCGAGGGGGAGACCGCCAGACAGATGGTCTTCTCGGTACGGCTGGCGTCGGCCACCACCAGATTGGTCGTGAGCGGGTCCAAGCCCCGCTCCACGCACTCCACCGAGGCGTAAAACGACTTCAAGTCGATGGCGATGTAGGTCCGTTCCTTGTTTTTTTTCATCTGAAAAAGAATGAGTTGGCTTTTGTTTCTTCTTTTTGCAAAGATACAGTTTTTTCTTCATACTTTCCAAAGATGGAAAGTATGCAAAGATCTTTGCCGACATGAATGCCACCCGCTCTGTCCGCCCTCTGACAGCGGCGGCGAAAGTAAACTGGACGCTAATGCGCTTTCGCACGCCGCTGTACGAGGCCGTTCATTCACACCGCTTCCGCATCGCATGTCGGCATGGCCTACGCACGGAAGTACATTGTCCGCAATATGACGGCATCGGAGATGCCGCATCTCAATAACTCCAGACGGCAGTCTGGGGTGGAAGCGGAACTGGTGCCTCTTTGCCGCGGTGCGCTCTGAACCTGCACTGCGGCACTGAACTGGCACACCGCGGAAGTGAGAACTCACAGCAGATGTGAAAAAATCATGCTATAACCGTATGCAAAGTAATTAGAAGTTGCCATGATTTGAAAATTTCACTATTTTTGCACTTATGAAAAAGATACTCTTTTTTAGTTTGATATGCCTGATGGCATTGTCTGTAAATGCGCAATGGGTGGACTTAGGTCTTCCAAGTGGAACCTTGTGGAAGGATAAAAATGAGAAAAGGGAATTCTATACTTACAAACAAGCTGTCAATAAGTTCGGAAAGCGTTTGCCTACAAAAGAACAGTTGGAAGAATTGGTCACCAAATGCCAGTGGACATGGATGGGTTGTGGTTATAAGGTAGTTGGTCCCAATGGACAATCCATTTATCTGCCCGCCGCGGGCTACCGCAGTTGCGATGGTGGTGTTAACTACGTGAACTCATACGGTGACTATTGGTCATCTACACTCTTTTCAGGCTTTGCGTGGCGACTCTTCTTCTTTTCGGGCGGTGCAGTGCACATGAACAACAGCGACCAATGCTACGGACGATCCGTTCGCCTTGTCAAGAATATGGCTTGTGCACGCAAGAGCGCAGGCAGGAATTGAAATTACTTAATAATCTCTTCTTCCGTCAGACCAGTGGTTAGGGTGATGGTTGCCATGTCAATGCCGGCTTTCAGCATTTTAACAGCTATTTGGAGTTTGGCCTCGGTAATTCCCTCTACTTTCCCTTTGGCAATACCTTCTGAGATTCCCTCCTCCTTTCCCTCTGCCCATCCCTCAGCCTTTCCTTCTGCTCTTCCTTCCGCTTTTGCCAGTCTGCGATGGTAGTCCAAGGCGTCCTTCACATCGTCGTATTCCAAAATGCTTTTTTCATATTCCTTTTTTTCCATGTCGCTCAATTTTGATATTTTGCAATCCTCGTACAGCTCATGGAAAATCTTGTCCTCGGTTGGAATGTCCGTATCTGTCATCCTCCACATGTTCTTGATAGCATAGCACCATTTCTTTCTCTCGTCAGTGAGCTGCCCGAAATTTATTTTCGCTGCAAATTTAGTTAAATCTACCAAAATAAAGGTTACTTTTTCTGAAAAAATTTTGTTTTCATCATCTTTTAGGGTGACATGCATCATGAAATCGTTCTTGCCTTTCAGTTCCGGAATTTCAAAATCGACAAGAATGATGGAGATGACAGTGGGTGTCGTGTGCCCCGAAGCACCAAACCATCTCACCGCGGAACGGACTCGTCATGGCCAATGCAAAAAAAAAAAAAACTTGCGGCAACCGTGTAAATTTATTGTGTGTGTTTGTGGTATTCCAAAAATTTCATGTAAATTTGCATCCTCATTATTATAGGAAATCAAATTTTATACCTATGAAAAAGATATTTATCGCTATCGCTTTGGTCGCACTGATTTGTGCCTGTACCAAAAAACAAGAACAAAAAGACACGAAAGTCATCGGAAAACCGAATGTTGAAGTGAAAGACGGCCGCTTCACGCCCGAAGTGATGTGGTCGCTGGGCAAAATGGGTGAGAAAACCGTATCACCCGACGGAAAGCAGATTGCCTATACGGTCACCTATTACGATATGGCCGAAAACAAAGGCAATGCTGAGATATACCTGCTTCCGACGGATGAAGGAGAGGCTGTGCAATTGACCACCACTGCCCAGAGCGAGTTCAACCTCGTTTGGCAGGATGACCATACGCTGCTGTTCTGCCGTGACAATGAAATCCGTTCCATGGATGTGAAAACCAAAGTGGAAAAGACCATCGGTACTTTCGAAAATGGTTTGGAAGGCTTCAAGCTGGCTCCCGATGGCAAATCCATCGTGTATATCACTACTATTCCTGTAAAACGTCCGGAACATCTGCAAAAATTGTATGAAGGACTGGATAAAACGACAGGTCGTATCAATGAGGATCTGATGTACCGCCACTGGGACAACTGGGTGGATGAGATTCCGCAGATTTTCCTCGCCAAATTTGACGGCGGAAAAGTGGATGTTAAACATTCTGTGGCCATCATCGACAGCACTTTCGAATGCCCGATGCGTCCCTGGGGTGGGGTAGAACAGTACAACTACAGCCCCGACAGCAAAACCATCGCCTATACCTGCCGCAAAAAAACGGGTTACGACTATGCACATTCTACCAATAGCGATATCTATCTGTATGATATTGAGAATGGTACAACAAAAAATCTTTGTCCTGATAATATGGGATACGACCAAAATCCTGTATTTAGTCACGATGGAAAATATATCGCTTGGGAGAGCATGGAGCGTGATGGCTACGAGAGCGACCTGATTCGTCTGATGGTGATGGACCTCACTACGGGTGAGCGCACCAACATGTCGGAGAACTTCGACTATTATTTCACAGGCATCAGCTGGACCGACGACGACAAGGAAATTTTAGGTGTCGTCTATTATCGTGGTACCGACCAGATTTTCGCTTGCAACCGCGAAACCAAAGAGTTCCGTCAGATTTCTTACGGTTATCACGATGTGCATAGTTTCGAATTGGCAGATGGTAAACTCTATGCCGATCAGGTGTCTATGCAGTATCCTTCGGAGATTTACGTTTACAATCTGACTGACGACAAGGGTGAGGGAAAGAAACTTTCCGCTATCAATGATGATATCCTTTCCCAGGTGCGTATGGGCAAGGTGGAAGAACACTGGATCAAGACGGTGGATGGTCAGGATATGCTCACTTGGTTGATCTACCCATACGATTATGACAGCACTAAAATTTATCCCGCATTGCTGTACTGCGAAGGTGGCCCGCAATCAGAGGTGGGTCAGTTCTGGAGTACCCGTTGGAACTTCATGGTGATGAGTGGTGGAGGCTATTTCATTATCGCTCCCAACCGTCGTGGTACCGTGGGCTTTGGCCAAGCTTGGACAGAGGAAATCAGCGGCGATTATGGCGGACTCTGTATGCAGGACTATATGACTGCAGCTGACTATTTTACCGATAATGTGAAACAGATTGACAAAGAACGTTTGGGCGCTTGTGGTGCCAGCTTCGGCGGTTACAGCGTTTATTGGTTAGCCGGTCACAATCACGATGTGAAAGGTTATAATGACGGAAGAAGATTCAAAGCTTTGCTGGCTCATAACGGCATGTTCAACTTTGAGCAGCAATACCTTGAAACTGAGGAAATGTGGTTTGACAATTGGGATATCGGTGGTCCTTACTGGGACTGGAACAACCCGCAGGTGAAGAAGAGTTATGCCAACTCACCGCACTTGTTTGTGGACAAATGGAATGCTCCGATTTGTGTGATTCATAGCGAGTTCGACTTCCGCATTGTGGCCTCCGAAGGTATGGCTGCTTACAATGCTGCGCAAATGCGCCACATTCCGAGCCGTTACCTCTACTTCCCCGACGAAACCCACTGGGTGCTGAGACCGCAGAACAGTCTGCTCTGGCACCGCAACTTCCTCGATTGGTTCGACACGAATTTGAAGTAGAGCATGAATAATATTGCGAGATAATATATTGATTCTATGATAACATGTAGGGTTCTCGCATGGCGATAGCCCTACTTTTTTTAACTATCATATTATGAAACAATTAATCGCCACTGTTGTGCTGCTGTTAAGTTTATTTGGCGTTGTGGGACAAGGTCAAGGAGGGCGGAATATGTGGAAAAACACGTCTCGGGACTATAAGTCAAGTTTACATTTCGATGCGTTCGACGCTTCTTTTGCCGTCTCTCCCTCGGGTGAGATCTGGTTGAGCAACAACTATAGTCTATGGCATACACACGGAATGTCTTCTGTTTGGAAAAAAGTGCCTCATCCTTATAGTATTGCGGTGGATTTCAGCTATGTGGTGTGCCCGGATACCAATACGGTGCTTGTTTTTGGCAGAATGTTTGATCCATCTGATTCAACATCCCGATACAACAAGTACATGCGCTCCACCAATGGAGGCAAAAACTGGGATTTCCTGTCTATGCCACAAAGAATGAAACGGGACAAAATATGGGTTGAAAGTCGTGCTGGCGGGAAGGTTTGGCTAAGAGTTGACAGCATTTTATATTATTCCATAGATAAAGGCCTTCATTTTAGGGAGCTTACAGCGATACCCTATCTATCTTCTTTAAAATTCGACATGGATAATAATGGGCTTTGCGGTGTGGGGAAGCGCGATATGAAGGATCCCTCTGGTAAGACAAGGGATGAAATACTGATTACCAAGGACAACTGGAAGCATTACGAGGCGGTGCCAACGCCCTGTGAACAGCATCCGGAAATCAAGCAACGTTCCTATTTCTTCGAATTTGCGATTTGTCGCTCTATACTTGTTGTAGAGCAGTCTGACAAGTATTTCTGGACTTCCATCGATACCATCTGTTGGAAGGAAATACCGCTTGATATCCGCGATTTTATTGTGGACCGCGAAAGTAATGAATGGGTAATCGTCACATGGGGAAATTCCTTGTTGCGTAGCTCCAACATGCTTACTTTCGATACCGTGAACACGGGTGGTCCTTGCTATTTTGCAAAGATAAAATATGCTGACCGTCAGTCAGTTTATGGTATGTCGTATAACGCTCATAAGATGAGGTTTCTTCGAAGCAAAATTGACACTCTTTACCGTTTTTCAACGGATGGGTTGACCTCTTGCGGACTCTATACCGAAGATGTGGCGCTTGGACCCCATCGTGAATACTCCATTAGCCAAAAGGACGGTCGTGCGGAACAGGAGCTTGTGGCGAACAATACTCGTGTGGCCTTGGCAAATGCCGATGAACTTATCTTTTATGATAAAAGTGAGCAGAAATGGTATAGGCATTTGAAGACAGCTTTCCCTATCAAAAATGTGCAGGTCTGTAGAGGAGAATTTGCTGGAAATTTACTGCTTTCCGATGGCGCTCGCCTATACCTCGTGCCAATGGATACTGCGGTAATCACTCCATTCCGCTATGAGCGTCCATTGGAGGATTTTCTTAAAAGTCCAGTTCTGTCTGTAAACATTGTTTACAAGTTTTTCCCTTGTGATGGACGACGCTATGAGGAGAATGTCTTATATTGTCTTGATGGCAATTCTTTTGTCGTCAAGAAATTGTCGTTGCGAAAAAAACAGAATGATTTCGTCAAAAACATTCCGGTCCAACAGCTCTATAAACAATTAGAGGCGCTCAATGTCGGTTATGATGCATCCGTGAAGGTTGCTGACATTGGATTTACACAAGCAGATTACGATTCTCTCAGGCGTTTTCTGTTTTCAAACTCAAGGGGAATTTTTGATTATTTAGGTGATAGCATTACGGTTGAGCGAATTTTGGGTGTTTTACCCCAGCTTGGTGATAGTGTTTGGACGGACATCGTAAAAACATACTGGGATGGTGGTTGTACCAGTTATAGCACCTTGGAAATCACCTTCCAAAATCAGAAAGGCAAGACACTTGTCATTAGCAACACAGACAATGCATGTGGTTATGGATATTTCCCATACAAGACTCCATTCCAAGTTCAATGTGGAGGATATACATTCCCAGGCACGAGCCTGCCATTCATGCAGTTTGTCAGAGAAATTATGCCTCCTGCTATGGTAATGCTTAATTTTTCACATTTCAGTTTGCTGTTGAAAGCCTGTCGCTATGTGCTGTGGAATAGGGAAAAGTTTGGAATCTGATGGTCTGTAGAAGTCGTCAGGCTTTTGATACAAAAGAGCTCTTTTCGGTTTATTCTTCGACGGTATATTTGTTGAAGTACAGATTGCTTTTTCCTACACCAGTAGTGTAGAAATCGTTGTCATCTGTAAACACGACAGAGTAGAAATGTTGTGTGGCATCTCTCAATACCCTCTGTGTTATTTCTTGTTGGGGTGTGAGACGCATCACGACTGTTTCCATATCTTTTGGAAAGGTCAAAGTATTTACAGCACAAATTACATCCTTGCCGGGATAAGGGATATTTTTCACATCATCATTAAAGACAAAGTACATGTCGTTTTGGTTGGCAAAAGCCGAATAAGAGATGTTCATGGGTGTCCAGTCGCCAATAATATTGAAAGGTGCACCTGCTGATTGTTGTTTCTCAATCATGGAAAATAAGGAAGTACCATCGGTCAATAAGGTTGAAACCAGTATGTTCTTGGTAAGGAATTGGTAACTGTAGCTGTTCATATTGGGGTCGTAAATGGCTTTTACGAAGCGATGCTCGCCACAGAGTACTAGACTTCCATTTTCAAGTTCGTAAATATTATCTGCACTAATGGAGTATTGTTGGTTGCCTAAAACGTTTGCGAACCTGGCCCAAGCATTTTTCTCTACATAATTGTTGCTGAAACTAAAATTTTTCACATCGGAAATGGATTCAGTTTGGGTATCGAATTGATAGAAATAATATCCGTTGGAATTGGCAGCAGTGTTGGTGTGTTTTTCTGTATAATAGCCTGCTACGACGATATTGCCATCGGAAAGGATTTTGGCTGTGAAGTTCTGCAGTGCTCCGAATTCGCAGGCTTCCAAATAAGAATCAGTGCCTTCTTCCTTGCATACATTCATCATGAATTCGACATTTGAGACACTTTCACCTTGAAGTCGGCAGGTGTATGCGGGAAGATAAATGGTGCCGTTATTGTCCACAAGGAGATTGCCAAGAGAAAAAGTTTTGCCGTTGAATTGTGGCGCAACAGGACCGCTCCAGACAAATTCCCCTTGATTGTTTACTACTGCGGCAAAAATGCTTTCCAATTGGCTGTTTTTTCCAGTAACCATCGTGAGAATTGCCAGCATTTTGCCGTCAGGAGATTTGGCTGTTTTGAAATCAGGCCAGTAACTTTTATTGGTAGTGGCGGATATAGTGTTGGCATCGTTAAAAGTGACGGTTTTGTCATTTTTATCAATGGTGGCAACGGTGAAGTTGACTTGGTCGCCTTTCTTATTGGCGTGACGGAATACTGCAATAATATTGTTGTCGTTGACAAATCCATCCAACAGAATGTGTGTTTTGGGAACCGTGACCTCTATGTCGGTGGATTGTAGTGAGGATTTGTCAATGATGTACAGATGGTCTGTATAACTTTTGGGTTGCATAGGATCTGAGGTACGTATGTATTGATACAGGTATGCATTGCTTTCATCTTGACCAATAGAAATACTGTGGACAAACCCCCTTCTGATCCATGTGTTGGAATAAGGCTTTGACAAACTTACACTTTGTGCCAAAAGATTGGCTGTGATAAGGATAAATAAAGTGAAAATAATAGTTTTTCTCATTTTGAATGAATTTAAGGGTTATTATTTTTGATTCTGTTCTTTTGTTGGCTCAGTATGCAGGGTGACGTGAGTCTCTGCTCCGAAGCGTTCTTTCAGTTTGCGTTCGATGTCGGAGGCGCGTTCGTGGGCAAGGTGTAACGGGAGCTCTCCGTCCATGCGGATGTGCGCTTCGATGGCAATGCGGTTGCCAATGCGTCTTGTTCTAAGGTTATGCGGCTCTGACACATCGGAAAAAGAAGTGATGATAGCTTCTATTTCGTGTTCGGTCTCTTCAGGGAGAGAGCATTCGGTGAGTTCGTTCATGCTGGTCTTGAGCAGGTCCCATGCCACTTTTACCAGCATGGCTCCTACCACGATGGAAGCCAGCGGGTCGAGTACTGTCCAGCGATCACCGAGCAGGATGGCTCCACCGATACCGATGGCGGCCCCCACAGACGACAACGCGTCGCTGCGGTGATGCCAGGCGTTGGCTACTACCACTTGCGAATCCAGTGCCCGTCCCTTCCGTACGGTATATTGGTACAGGATTTCTTTCACGAGGATGGAGATCAAGGCAGCCCACAAAGCGAGTTTGCCAGGAGCTTCCAGTTGCGCGCCGTTCAGCCAGTCGGCGAATTTTACAGCCCCAGACACAATGATGCCTGTGGCGGCGGCTACTAAGGCCATGCCGATGAAGAAGGTCGCCAAAGTCTCAAACTTGCCGTGGCCGTAGTCGTGCGACTTATCCTGTGGTTTGGAGCTGATATTGACGAAGATAAGCACGATGATGTCGGTGAGAAAGTCGGACAGCGAGTGCACCGCATCGGCAACCATGGCGGCACTATGACCGAGAATACCGGCCACAAACTTGAAGCTGAGCAAGGCGATATTGCCTGCTGTGCCAATCAGAGTTACCTTGTATAGTTCTTTTTCCCGTGACATTACCTTTTTTTGAAATAGTCGTTGTAGATTTTAATGCCGAAAACAATACAGCTGCAAGTGGCGGTGATGAGGTTGGTGATGAAGAGTGACCAGATGATATCAGGTTTATGCAGGATACCTTGCAGCATGAAGAAAATAGCGCCAACACCCATCATGAGAAAGGTCGGAAGGGCAATGTCATCGGTCTTTCTTGTGCGGATGGTGCGGATAGCTTGGGGAAGATAGCCCAAAATCATGCAGATACTGGCTATCATGCCACAGATTTCGTAGAAAGTGATATTTTCCATGGTCAGGAATGTGCTATTTGATGCTATTTTGCTTATTTTGTTGATCCTTTTACGGCTTTGGGTGTCCAGTTTTTGAAGAAACGCAGCACTTTCTCTTGGTTGTAGCCTTTGCCTTCTTCCAGAAAACTCGAATCTTGGATATGGAGCACCTTGCCTTTTTCGTCAAGAACGATGAAAACCGGATAGCCGAAGCGGGAAGGGTTACCCAGGCGTTGCAGCAGTTTGGTGTTCTGTTGAGCTTTCTCTTTGTCCGCTGTTACGCGTGGGTTGTAGTTCACATGAATATAAATGAAATTCTCGTCAATTACTTGGCTGATGGTGCTGTCTTTGGTCACAAAATCGGCGAAGAGCAGGCACCAGGGGCACCAGTTGCCTCCCAACTGGCAGACCACGAACTTGTCGGAGCTTTTGGCCTGGGCTATCGCATTGTCAATCTGCTCCAAGGGGTTAATCTCTTCATTATAAACCCTTTTTATATTGGACTGTGCCATTGCTGATAGTGACAGCATGATCCCTAATAAAGTGATGGTCAGTATTTTCTTCATGATAAGTGTATAAAATGTCTGCAAAGATACTTATTTTTTCGGAATTATCCTTTTATTCTTGTTGATTTTCACGGCTACCGCATATTTTTTTATACCTCTTTCTTTTGCGGCTTTTTATCAACTTTCTTTTACTGCCATAAAAGAAAGTTGCAAAGAAAAGTGGCTTTTTCGCCGACATGAATGCCACCCGCTCTGTCCACCTCCTTACAGCGGCGGCGAAAGTAAACTGGACGCTTACGCGCTTTCGCACGCCGCTGTACGAAGCTGGCCATTCACTCCGCTTCCGCACCGCATGTCGGCATTCCCTCCCGCAGCCGTTTATGGCCCGTATTGCCGCAATTGAACACTCCTTGTGTCAACCGCAGTGCACCATTAGTTTGTGCCGTGGCTAAAAAAATGCAGGCATATACCTGCGACATCATTGCCCCGAAGCACTAAACCAACCCACCGCGGAACGAATCCATCTTAGCCGATGCGGAAAATCATACTGTTGCCGTATAATGTCAACAAAACTATAAGAAATAGTTCCTAAAAAAAGATGTGTCATTACGTGTGATATTGAAATGTTTTTGTATTTTTGCAACGTTAAAAACTAATGATACTAAAACGTTAAAAACTAATAATAGTAATACAATAAAAACTAATAAAAGAAAAATATTGTCCAGCAATTGCAAGAAAATATCAACCAATAACCTTTGGAAAGTACAAACTAATAGTTACAAAATAATATAAACCACTCGTTACAAGACAGCACAAACTAATAAAAAAAGGACAACATAAACTAATAGAAGGAGCAGGAAATATCATGGCAACAATACAGGAAAAATTAGCAGAGTCGCTGGAGGCGCTGAAGGAGTATCAGGATGCCCATGGGGACAATTTGGTGATTCATGGAGCGGATACATTAGGACGGACACACACGGAGCGGTTGGTGAACAATGGGTATCTGCAAATGGTCATCAAAGGATGGTATATTCCGTCGTCGCCTGGGAGTGAGGGTGATTCCACAGTATGGTATGTGTCGTACTGGAGCTTCATTACGGCTTATTTAGACAATAGGTTCAATGGTAAATGGTGTCTTTCTCCAGAACTGTCACTTTATTTTTACAGTGGAAATACGGTGATCCCCAAGCAGTTGATAGTGCGTAGCGAGTCGGGGACAAACAACATCCTGCAAATGCCCTTTGGAACTTCACTTGTGGACATCAAGGCATCTTTGCCGCCGGAAGTGGAACGAGAACCTCGCTATGGGGTGCGTTTGTATCCGATGGAATATGCTTTGTTGATGGTGGGTCCCGATTATTATCGGCATGATGCGTTGGAGGCGAGAACCTGTCTGGCAAGTCTGAGGGAAATTTCACCACTTGTATCGGCGGCCATTGACGGAGGGCACACCACCCGGGCGGGGCGCGTGGCAGGAGCGTTGCGCTCCATCGGCCGGGAGGAGATGGCCGACGAGCTGTTGCGCATGATGCGCCAAGTGGGACATACGGTGACCGAAGAGAACCCGTTTGAGGAAGATGTACGGTTGGAGACATTCGCGGTATCGCCGCACGCATCGCGCATCCGACTGATGTGGATGCAGATGCGGGAGATGGTGTTGGCAAAATTAAAAGTGAAGCCTGTGCAACAGGATGCGGCATCAGTGTTGGCGATGATGGATGCTACGTATGTGAAAGACAGTTACAACTCTTTGTCGATAGAGGGATATAAGATTACGGAGGGGCTGTTGGAACGAGTTCGGAGTGGAAACTGGGATCCCGAGAAAGACGAGGCAGACAAGGAGCGCAGAAATGCGTTAGCCGCCCGTGGATATTATCAAGCATACGAGCTGCTGAAGCAGGGTGTGGCCGACTGCTTTTCTGGGCAGGCACCCGCACAATTGTACGTAAAAGGACATCAAGACTGGCACTTCCAGCTGTTTGAGCCGTGCATCCGTGCGGGCATCGTGAAGGCTTCGGATTTAGTAGGGTATCGCAGACATCAGGTGTACATCAAGAATTCCAAGCATACTCCGTTGAATCCGGATGCTTTGTTAGATGCGATGAGTGCTTTGTCGGATTTGATGATGGAAGAAGAAAATGCATTGGTACGCGCCATTTTAGGGCATTTCTTCTTTGTCTATATCCATCCCTACATGGATGGCAACGGCCGCACCGCTCGCTTCGTGATGAACAGTCAGCTCGTGACCGCCGGCTACCCCTGGGTGGTGATCCCCGTGGAGCGCCGGGAAGAGTACATGGCGGCATTAGAGCAGGCCAGTGTGGAGGGAAATATTGAGGCGTTTGTGCGGTTTATTGGGAGTCTGATGTGAGCGTGGCTTTCAGAAAGATAACTTTACTGAACGATTAAGTTGTTCTTTTGCTTAATGAAAAATACTTGATGGCAATAAAAGAACTGTTTGTCAGTGCAAATTTTTTATAAGAATAGTTTTCAAATCAAAATTAATAGGATAATGTCATCTTTGAATTACGACAATGCTAAAAAAATGTGGGATTCTTTCTGTGATGAGGTAAAGTACCAACATAGATTTTTCCCATCTCATATAGTTCTTAATAGGATTGACGAAATTGCAAGAAAGAATGAGATGGAGATAAAACCAGGATCAATTTTTTATCGGGCAAGGATTATTGATCATAATGCTGCTCTTACAGAACACATGGTAGCAAAATGTTTTGGTCCAAATTCTACAGAAGAAGATCATAAATGGTATCGAAACAAGGCGAACAAGTTCAGAGGATTGTGTAAAGAAGGTTCTTATGTTCCACCGAATTCAGCATTGATAAGAGAAGGACGCTCAAATCCTAAATTCATTCGATACTTGTATATGGCAGAGAGTCCCACAACAGCCGTTTTTGAAGTTCGCCCCCTTTTGTATAGTGCGATTAATGTGGCTGGAATTGAGGTAAAGGAGTTGCTGAAAATCACGAATTTGGCGGTAGATATAGGTTGGGGCTCCGAAGAACAAAGAAGTGTGGATGAATGGTTATTGAGTTTCGTACAATCGGCCTTTTCTTCTCCAACAAACAACCCCGATAACTATATTCATTCACAAGTTATTGCTGAATTCTGTAGGCTCATAGGATTTGATGGAATTCGATATGGTAGTTCTTTGCATAGAGGCGGTTTTAATTTAACTATCTTTGATGTTTCTAAATGTGAGGCCGTGTTTTCTACAGACCTCAGATTGGAAAACATAAAGATAAGTCTACGACCAGCGATTGGCGCGGAAAATATAGATGGTCGATTTGAATACATAAAGGACAATGTTCCTATGAAGTTGGATAAGAATAGTGGTTTATTAGTGGAAATATAATTGACATTTATCCTTGAATTTACTAAATGAAGCAGGGCTCCTCTTTATGGTTTAATAAAATAATTTGACTCATGAACAATGAAGAATATTTGGAAATATTGAACAATCCAGACAGTTGGTTTGAACAGGCATTTGCCCAAAAGATGGTCGCAGATAAACTCTTGGTCGATGTTATCATGAATAAAAACTTTATTAATGGCCTAAAAGATGCTCATAATATGTCTAAGTTTATCGCTTTATGGGCCAATGCGTTGTTCCATTATGGTCTTGGAATTGAAAACGGGTTGAAAGGAGTGATTATCAAGAATAAGCCTGAGTTAATAAATTTCGAAGTATCTGGAGATGATGTAATCCTTCGTGATATTGGCGGGAAAGCAGGAAAGAGTCATGATCTCTATTCTTTATCCTATCGAGCTGGAATTTTGGACAGAAGTCTTCATTTGTTTAAGACAGATTTTGATAAGAAACATGTCAAAAATGTTTTGCAAAGCTTATCAGATATGATTAAATGGGCTGCAAGGTATCCTATACCGAAGACACTTTCTAAAATGTTTCAAGTCGAAAATAATGTTCCCATCATCTGTGTGTATGGATTCCATATTTTGGATGTAATTGAGCCGATTTATTGCTATTTTAAAAGTCTAATAAAATCAAATAATGACTTCGATGAGGATTATTTGGAAAAATTTCTTGATTCGAGCATAACTGATGAAGAAAAGAAGAGAAACGAATAAATAAATACACGAAATGAAGCAATGTAGTATATTTGAAAATTTACTATCACTGCCTGGCCGCGTACTCTCGTCACAATGCTATTCATCTTGTGATACTTATTTTTAGAGGTATAGTGGGTGTTTTTTTCTTGCACAAAATCTGACGAATGTGAAAAGATTTGTATCTTTGCATTCTTGAATGTTGCGTTATGAAGAAAGATGTGGAGCAGAGACAATATTGCGGAGATCTTAGTAGAATGTCTGAACAATTCCACTGGGCTGTACTTTTATGGGGATTTCTATGGCGGAAGAGGGGAAGAGAGAAACGTTGTTTTCATGATTTAATCAATTATTGTTCAATGTTTACATATAAATAATTCTGCATATGGATGCTAAAAAGATTAATAATGCCAATGAAGTACTTGCACTTGGTGGTGATGTTATTAAAACAAGGGATGATCGTGAATTAATACTTGTTGATAAAGATGGAAAAGTACAGAATACCGATGATTGTGGGTGGTTGCCAGATGAGGATGGCATAGTGAATAATGCCGTGTTTCGTTCCCGTATAGAACCATGGCTTACTTCTCTTTTCCAATCGGAGCATCTTTCATTACTCTGTGGATCTGGTATTACTAATGCTATCAGTTATTTAGCAGGTGCAAGTGGTGGTACTACCATGGGAGCAACAACATTTACTCATTTCAAAGATGAAATAAGCGAGGCAGCGGAGGCATCAGCAATGGCAAGTGGCAGAGAAAAAGGTAATATTGAAGATCAAATAAGAACAGCTAATGATTTGCTGCGTGGGCTGAGGATTTTGAAAAAAAACACTGAAGCAACCGAGTTGGAAACAGAACTTAATACTTTAATTGTGAAATTTGCTAAATCTATTTTGCTCTCTGAAAACGCTATTGCTACCGCTGACAATGACAAAAGAGAGGAGGCATATTCAGTACTAGTAAACTTTTTATTGAGTTTTTCCAGTCGTACAGGCAATAGAGAAAGACTGAACATATTTACCACAAACTATGACCGACTGATAGAGGTAGGCGCAGAACTGGCAGGTATACATTTGATGGATAGATTTATAGGAACCATGATGCCAGTGTTTCGCTCTTCAAGGTTAAATCTGGATATCCATTATAATCCCCCCGGAATACGGGGAGAGCCTCGTTATCTAGAAGGTGTGGCTCGTTTGACCAAACTGCATGGTTCTGTTGATTGGGTACAAAATAGCAATGAAATAAGGCGTATGGGATTGCCGTTTGGAGCAGAGGATATAAAACCTTATCTAAATGCACCTGGTTTGAAAGGAGCAGATGCATTGAAGTTGATGATATATCCAAACTCTGCTAAGGATCGAGAAACTGCAGAATATCCATACGTGGAACTGTTTCGTGATTTTGCTGCAGCCATTTGCCGTCCTAACAGTACGTTAGTTACATATGGTTACGGATTTGGTGACGAACATATCAACCGCGTGATTCATGATATGCTCACTATCCCATCAACTCATCTTGTTGTGATTTCATATGATGATCCGATAGGGCGTATTTTGAAATTCTATTATGAAGCTACACATTATGCGCAGATGTCTGTCCTAATGGGTAAGAACTTGGGGAATATTACAAACTTGGCTAAAGACTACCTTCCGAAAGCTGCAATCGATAGAGCTACAAATCGAATGGCTGAATTGTTGCAAAACCGCCTTGGAGCTACTTCAAGTACTACTACTTTATCTGGTGCTACATCAACGAGAGCAGCTTCTACTCCGACTACAATACCTATAACGCCAACATCACCAATAGTGTAATCTATGACAACGACACCAATAGAACGGCTTGCTTCCTTGCGTGTAGGAACGGTTGAGTATATCTCTCCAGACAGGATAGAGGTCCAACTAGACATTGAATCTCCAGAAAGCGTGGCTCTAAATACAGGTACACCTAGGAGTTTCCCGCGTATCAATGGCTATGTAATGATACCCATCGATTTGGGATTTGTTGTGGGACAAGTGTCTTGGATAACCATACAGCGTTCTCCATATCCAAAACGTAGTGGTTTTCAAGATTTTGGTTTGATTGACTTGCCATTCCCTTTACGTAAGATGGAACTACAACCTGTTGGGACCCTTGTAGCTACAGAGCACGGCTATAAATTTAAACGCGGTCTTGAGGCATTTCCTTCAGTGGGAGACATTGTTGTTCTCCCTATGGAAGATCAACTGAAGTCTATCATTGAATCTGGAGAAAACCGTAGGGTCTATATAGGTAATAGTCCTTTGGTTGGTAATGCCAAAGTAATGATTGATCCCGACAGATTGTTTGGCCGTCATCTTGCAGTATTAGGTAATACTGGAAGTGGCAAATCATGCTCCGTTGCGGGTTTGATTAGATGGTCTTTGGAAAGTGCTAAGGCCTGTTTGCAGAATAATGAAACCCCAGTTAATAGCCGTTTTATTGTACTTGATCCAAATGGTGAATATAGCAAGGCATTTGCTGATAAGAAAGATGCCAACATCTACACAGTGAATGTTGAAAGTGGTAACGGAAAGAAACAATTAGAAGTACCTTTGTGGTTTTGGAATACCGATGAGTGGTGTGGATTTACCAAAGCCTCGCCAAAGACTCATAGAACAACGATTGTACATGCGTTGAAGTCGGTTAGGAGTGGCAATGTTTTTGAAGAAGTAAGTAAACAAAGTGAATTAGCAAGTTTTGTACGGACAGTAATCAATACAATAGAAGTATATAAAAGCAAGGGTTCCCCATGGGGTAATTTTCCAGCGCCAAAGAATTTCCGAGAATCATTACAAAAATGGAATGCTGGAGTTGTTACAGACGATGCCTATTCTCAAGAATTAAATGAAGCAATTGCAGCTTTCAATAGCAAAGTTAATGATTTTGAAAGGCCCAGGGCTGTTCAATATGCAAACCAAGATTACATAAAAGGTGAAGTTGATACTCTTATCAGCCTCCTTAAGGTCGTATTTGCTAAAGCTGGAGGAAGAGAAGAGGAGTTTCTGCCTATTGACGAAGATTGCCCTATTCCGTTTACAGGCGAAAACTTTATGCGTTCTGTTGAGGCCAATGCTGAGTTATTGAATACAACTGAATATATCGTTACTTTGATGCCTCGCATCAAAACATTACTATCAGATGTACGAGTTAAGGGAGTTATTGATAACAAAGACCTTAAATTAAGTGACTGGTTAAGTGACTACATTGGTGCTGACAACAAGGAATCGCTATCAATTATTGATTTGTCATTATTGCCATCAGATGTGACAAGCATTGTTACTGCTGTTATAGCCCGTATGGTGTTTGAAGCACAACAACGTTATCTCAAACTGAATAAAGAATGCCTACCAACAGTACTTGTGATGGAAGAAGCCCACTATTTTGTGAAACGTTATAATGAAGATGCCGAGAATACAAGCCCCACGTCCCAATGCTGCAAGGTGTTTGAGAAGATAGCTCGTGAAGGCAGAAAGTTTGGATTAGGATTAGTGCTATCATCGCAAAGACCATCGGAACTTTCACCTACGGTATTGTCGCAATGCAATTCTTTCCTGTTGCATAGAATAACTAATGACCGCGACCAAGAATTGATTCATCGATTGTTGCCCGACAACATGAGGGGTATTCTTCGTGAAATGCCTTCCCTTCCTTCGCAGTATGCTGTATTATTGGGATGGGCTTCGGAATTACCTGTAATTGTGAAAATGCGTACATTACCAAAGTCCCAATGCCCACAATCGGATGATCCAGATTATTGGGATGTATGGACAGGCTTGAAAGAACGCAAAATTAATTGGGAAAGAATATCAGAGGATTGGCAAAACAGGAAACGAAGCACCACAGAAGTGTCTGAGGACGGGATAGATAATTAGCGGCTTAAGTCAGAAATACTCATTTGTCAAATGCATTTGCAATAAATGTGTTCTAATATCATCACCCTTTCCAAAAATTCCGTATCTTTGCCGCCCAAATCAATCAATAATATAATCTTTAACGAATAATAGACCAAACCAATAAAAGAATAAAAAGATAAATAACATATTATAAAAGCGTTTTCGCTCTAACTGTCCACTTGAAGTTCCACAAACAAGCCTGACTAGTGAAGCGGTAAACGCCTGCGAGCAATCGTGGGCTTTACTTATTTGTCAGGCAGGTCGTGGAACACCTAAGTGGGCATAAGCAAAGTTCCACGATTTTTTTATGCCTGACAACGAAAACCCTAAACAAATCAAAAGCCGCCAGCGGGTGGCTGACCATGGCGAGGTGTTCACCAATCCACGCGAAGTGAACGCTATGCTCGATTTGGTGCATGACGAGTCATTTCGACTCGACAGCCGCTTCCTCGAGCCCGCCTGCGGTGATGGCAATTTCCTTATAGAGATTCTACGCCGCAAACTTTCCCTCCTGAAAGACATTAAATCCCAAACTGAATGGGAGTTCAAAAGCCTCATCGCAGTAGGCTCCTGCTATGGCATCGACATCCTGCCTGACAATGCCGAGGCGTGCCGCACAAGATTGGAAGAGTATGTCCTTTCCCAACACCCAGCCTCGGAGAGGCTGAACGCACGTAGTGCAATTAACACCATACAAGCCGATAGGCGCAGTGTGGTGGAAGAAAGTCCATACCTCCTCTCGCTCCGATACATGCTAAAAAAGAACATTGTCTGCGGCGATGCGCTGACGTATCGTACCGCAGAAAACAAGCCTATTAGCTTCTGCGAGTGGACACCTATTGCCGGTAGTATGCAGTTTTCACGACGTGACTTTCAATTTGATTTCCTTGTTACACAAAGCCACCAGTATAGTCTCTTCGATGAGCAGGGTGAGCCGCAAAGTTTTGACGAGCCTGTTCGTACCTATCCTCCATTGCATTATACCCAACTTTATAGATATGACTTACTATAGCCCCGACATCCTCAATTGTTTGGCTAACCTGAGCAGCGATGAGGTTTTCACCTCTCCTGAGTTGGCTAACCGTATGCTTGACTTGTTGCCACAGGAATTGTTCCGCAGTACCAAAACACGATTTCTCGATCCTTGTAGCAAAAGTGGTGTTTTTCTTCGTGAGATTGCCAAACGCTTGTTGGCCGGTCTCGAAGAGCAGATTCCCGACTTGCAACAACGCATCAACCACATTATGACGAAGCAGGTCTTCGGTATTGCGTGCACCGACCTCACTGCAGAAATGAGCCGCCGTACACTTTACTGCACCAAGCAGGCCAACGGCAAATACAGTGTCAGTACAGTTTTTCGTGACACTCAAGGTAACTTGCGCTATGATCGCTGCAGCCACACATGGAACGTGCAAGGCCGCTGTGAGTACTGCGGTGCCAGCCAAAGCGAGTATCTTCGTGCAGACTCTCGTGAAACTTACGCCTATCCGTTTATTCACAAAAGTATCAATGAAATATTCCATAAAGATATGCAATTCGATGTAATTATAGGTAATCCGCCGTACCAACTTAATGTAGGTGTTGAAAAAGAAAACTATGCTATTGCCATTTACCATAAGTTTGTCCAACAAGCTAAAAAACTAAATCCTCGTTACTTGTGTATGATTATTCCTGCCCGTTGGTATGCAGGTGGGCGTGGCCTTGATGAATTTAGAGATGAAATGTTGCATGATAATCATTTGCGTGTATTGGAAGATTATCCAGACGCATCAGATGTTTTCCCTGGAGTTCAAATTAAAGCAGGGGTTTGTTATTTTCTTTGGGACAAAGATAATGCTGGAGACTGTAGTGTGACAACAAACCTAAATGGTGAAAAAATAGGTCCAACTATAAGACCTCTTTTAGAAAAAGGGGCGACAACTTTTATTAGATACAATCAAATGGTTTCCATTTATTACAAAATAAAAGCAAAGGATAATCAAAACAATAGCTTTAGTAGTCTTGTTAGTCCTCAAACTCCTTTTGGAATAATAACCAGTGAAAAAGGTCATATGGAAAAAATGTCGTCTTCAGATGTTAAAATGTATATAAGTGGTAATGAGAAAGAATATAAAGGCGGAGTATCATTTATTGAAAACAAAAAAATAACCAAAGGAAAAGACCTTATTGATTGTCACAAAGTGCTTATTGGTAAAGCAGGAAGTGGAAGTGATTCTTTCCCACATTCAATTCTAAGTAATCCTTTCTATGCGGAACCTGGTAGTGTATGTAATCAAACATATTTGGTTATTGGACCATTTAAAGATAAAAATGAGTGTGACAATGTTATCTCTTATATTAAAACACGGTTTTTTAGATTTATGGTTCTTCTAAGAAAAAATTCGCAAGATGCTATGCGAGGTGTATACCAATTCGTTCCCCTTCAAGACTTCTCCCATCCCTGGACAGACGAAATGCTGTACAAGAAATATGGCTTAGACAAGGATGAGATTGCCTTTATTGAGAGCATGATACGCTCAATGGAATAATAAAAAACTTGATTATGCAGACCATAGACCAAATCCTTCCTAACAGCCGGCGAGCGGTGCCGCAGATATACATGTATGACGATACATCGTTTCCGGGATGGATTAAAATAGGACAGACCACCCGTGCTGATGTGCGGAAACGCATCGACGAGCAGCACCCAATCACTGAACCGCACAAGACCTACCACCTGCTGTGGCACGATAATGCTTTTTATGCCGATGGCAGCGGTGAGAGCTTCAGTGACCATGACCTGCACGAGTGCCTGCGTCGTATGGGCAAGGAACTTATCGGCGAGTGGTGCCGCTGCTCATTGCGTGAAGCAAAGGCGGCATACGTGGCCGTGCGTCATCGCGATACGTATGTCGAAACGGTGCGCGACCTTGACTACGAGATGCGCGAAGAGCAGGCTCAGGCGGTAAAGCAGACGGCGGAATACTTTGCCAAAATGGACGAAGAGGAGCCCGACCGCCCCAGCCACTATCTGTGGAACGCCAAGATGCGTTTCGGCAAGACCTTCGCCACCTACCAACTCGCCAAACGCATGGGGGCAAAGCGAGTGTTGGTGCTAACCTTCAAACCTGCTGTGGAGGACTCTTGGCGCGACGATTTGTTGCGCCATCGTGACTTCAAGGGCTGGCAATACTATAGCAGTCGTGATACTGATAATTCTAAACTTTCAAGCCTAAACTCTCAACTGCCTTTGGTGGTCTTCGGCTCCTTCCAAGACTATCTCGGCAGGGACCGCTACGGAAACATCAAATCCAAGAACGAGTGGGTTCACAGTATCCATTGGGATTTGATTGTGCTGGACGAGTACCATTTTGGTGCATGGAACGACAATGCCAAGAGTTTGCTTGACCTTGGGGATGCCGAGGCCAAAAAGCGGCAGGCAGAGGAGGATGAGGTGATGAGTGAGAGCGGCATCGATGTGGAAAGCGGACGAGCTTGGGACGATAGTGATGTGCCCATCACTGGTGATCATTACCTCTACCTCAGTGGCACACCTTTCCGTGCCCTCGCCACAGGCGAATTCATAGAAAATCAGATTTTCAACTGGACTTATCAGGACGAGCAGGCACGAAAAGAGACTGTTGGAGGTCCCTACTTGGAAATGCCCACTATGGTGATGATGACTTATCAGATGCCGCAAGACCTCGGTGCTATGATAGAGCAATGGGACATGGACGGCTTCGACCTGAACGAGTTCTTCAGAGCCGAAGGCAAGACTTTCGTCCATGAGAAGGCGGTGCAGAAATGGCTTGATATTATCCGTGGAGAAGCTCCTATTTTCGGCGATGGCAGTTCACCCCTCAATGTGCGTCCTGCTTTGCCTTTTGAGGACACTCGCCTGCTTGACCTCTGCGCCCACACGATGTGGTTCCTGCCTAATGTGGCTTCGTGCAATGCCATGGAAGCTCTGTTGCACCGTCCGGCTAACGGATTCTATCAGAATTACACTATCATCAACTGTAGCGGCATCAAGGCTGGTATTGGGGTGGATGCACTCGGTCCAGTACGCGAAGCCATGGGCGACAACCCGTTGAAAACACGCACCATCACGCTGACTTGCGGCAAGCTGACTACTGGAGTCACTTTGCGCCCTCTGGGAGGACTGCTGATGTTACGTAACTGCTCCAGTCCGGAAACTTACTTCCAGACTGCTTTCCGCGTGCAAAGCCCATGGACAGCCACTGACAAGGATGACCCGACGAAGAAGACCATCCTCAAACCTACCTGCTATGTGTTCGACTTTGCTCCCAATCGTGCTTTGCGTGAGGTGGTGACATACGCCAACCAGCTGGATGTGGATAGCAACCGTCGCATCACTGACAAGGTGGACGAATTCATCAATTTCCTGCCCATCCTCCAGTTCGATGGCAGTTCGATGAAGCGGGTGGATGCCACTGAAATCCTTGACTTTGTTGATAACGGCACCAGCGGCACGCTGCTGGCACGCCGTTGGAACAGCGCACAACTGGTCAATGTCGATAATGCTACTTTACAACGAGTGCTTGACAACCCCGAAGCTTTGGCTACCATCATGAAAATTGAGGGTTTCCGTGCCTTGGGCAGCGATATTATCGAGAACATTGTCAACCGTGCCGAGAAAATCAAGAAACTTAAACGGGAGGCTGGCGAAAGCGGTGGTAGCAGCAAGAAGAAAGAATTGACGCAGGAGGAGAAGGAGTATCGCTCCAAGCGGCGCGAGGTGCAGGAGAAACTGATGAAATTCGCCACCCGAATACCCATTTTCATGTATCTCACCGATTATCGTGAAGAAAGCCTTGAGGATGTTATCCGTAAGCTGGAACCGAGTTTGTTTGAACGTGTTACGGGTTTAACCATCGATGACTTCGACCTGCTGTTGCGTGTCGGGGTGTTCAACCGTGCCCAGATGAATGACGCCATCTTGAAGTTCCGCCGCTACGAGGATGCCTCTTTAGCCTATACAGGTGTCAACCGCCATGCCTCAGATACCCGTATCGGTCTGATGGACAGCACGGTGCCCATTGAGGCGTTGGTGGGTGCTGGTGAGGAGTAAAAGATACTTCGCAAGGAGTTGCGGCCTTACTGCAACTTCACGGCGGGCCAGCCGTAGTCTTGGTAGTAATGGACGGAGAGTCCGTGGCGTTGAACATATTCCCTCAGTTGCTCCTGGCGGACAGCTTCGCGAACATCCTCATTGGAGTGCATGTTCTGGTAAACATCATAATGCTTGCCAAAAATACGTTTGGCACTTAACTCATTACCAGCACCGTCAACGGTCTGCTCAAAATCGGTCACGGACAAGTTGTTACCATTTTCGAGAAGGGTCATGCAACCTGAATGATTGCCCCCTGAAACGGTCTTGAGGGTGTCACCGGAAATGTTGTACCAATAAATCCAAAAATCACCGAATACATTGGCATACTCGGAGTCAGACTCTTCTTCCGCCACCATCATCAACACAGGAATACACAGCTCGCCCTGCGAATACTGCGAGCCAATTTCATTGACTAAATAATCGCTGATCACTTTGCGTACTTTCTGTTCCTGACGGTTGGTTTCGATATAACGGATGCAGTCGGCTTTGTGCTCATCGAAATCCGACATCAGCCATTGGCCATCCACCTTTTCCATGTAAAGCCGGTGCTCTTCTATGTCGCAGCTTTCATCAAAAGATCCATCTTCCCATTTCTGGCGTACATTGATGGTTGCGATAGCGTGTGTGTCATCGGTCTGCTCCACTTTAACCACCTCGTAATCAGCGATGGTGCCGCCATTTCCGGTCACAAAATAGTAGAGCCATTCGTGGTCCATGGCTTCGTGAGAGGGTAGGTGGTTGAACATGGTGTCCAACACAGTATAGAAATCAGTTGTCATGTATTCTTTCGACTGCTTCAACAACTCATGGTCGGGGATGTATTTGCATAACTCAGCGGCACGTTCACGCAGCTGCTTTTCTGTATTGTTGCAAGCCACCAGCATCAGGGCAGCACAAAGAATTAAAACTAATTTTTTCATAGGTCGTTATTTTTTCTGTTGTTATTTTTCTTTTGTTAAGATATTGATAATGAATTTTTTAGATGCTTTGATGTTACTTTCCGAACACTTCTTGGGCACGGTCCATCTTGGCGGGAATGTCAACCTCAAAAGGACAGCGACTGAGGCAGGCTCCGCAGTGGGTGCACTCGCCCGCATGGTGTGGTAGCGCATCGTACTGGGCTTGCAATTCAGGGGTGAGTCCCTCTAATTCGGCTTTGTCCAACAGCTCGTTGACTTTTGCGATGGGAATACCCATGCTGCAGGGCGAGCAGTGGTTGCAGTAGGTGCAGTCACCATCGGCCTTGGCTTGTTCCTGTTTGCTGACAGCGGTATAGTCTTTTTCTTCCTCCGTGGCATGCATCCAGTGCAGGTCGGCTTTCAGCTCATCAAGGTTGTCAATGCCGAGAATACAGGTGCTTACGCAGGGCTTGGCCAGACAGTAAGCAATACACTGCTCGGGCGTATAGGCCACACCCAGAGGTGAAGTTTTGGCATCCAGCAGTCGGCCACCACCACCTAATGTCTTCATCACCGTAATGGCAATATTGTGGGAAGCACAGTAGTCGTAGAGTTCCACACGCACCGGGTCGATACCCGCTTGCAGGTTGTCCATAGCTCCTTTCTCCCAAGGAATGGCACCACCGCGCATACGGTCGAAGGCAGGGTTGAGTGAGAACATGATGACCTCTATCCAACCGCTCTTGGCGGCACGCAGAGCCACTTCGGCATTATGGCTGCTGACTCCTATGTGTTGGATTTTTCCTTCTTTTTTCAGCTGAAACACATAATCAAGAAATGGACTTCCTTCTAGCTCATCCCATTCTTCGTAGCTGTCGGTGATATGTATCATGCCCACCTCGATATGGTCGGTGTTCAGGCGAGCCAGCATATCCTCAAAGCCTTGCTTGGTCTCTTCGAGGTCGCGGGTACGGCAGTGTTGACCGTCTTTGAAAATGCAGCCGATATGGCCCTGGATAATCATCTCGTCACGACGGCCTTGCAGTGCATAGCCGATGTTGGAGCGTGTCTTGGGGTTGGCATCGTACAAGTCGATGTAGTTCATGCCGCTGTCGAGTGCCATAGTCATCATTTCGAGCGAAGCGGCACTGTCGATTTTCTCAAAGCCGCCGCAGCCGATGCTGATTTCGCTGACCATCAGTCCCGTGTTGCCTAAGGGACGGTAGTTCATGCTGGTTTTCTTTTCTGCCTGTTTGCAGCCGATGGCCACTATGCAAAGGGCCGCCAATAGAAGGATGTGGATTTTTTTCATATTCTTTTTTTTATTCAAATAATAATCATGCAAAAATACAACTTTTTATGGTAGTATTTTAAAACAAAAAAAGCGACTGTTTAGGTCGCTTTTTTTATGGTTTGTTTTGATGATTAGTCGATGGTGAAGTTTCTCAACATGGTGTTGGCTTGTTCCAGCTGTCTGTTCAAAGCATCTTGTTTTTCAGTAGCTTTGGCAATTTGTTCTTGCAGTTTCTGGATTTCTTTGTCAGTTTTCTCTTTTTCCTTGTTAGCGGCTTCGATTTCTTTCTTTATTTCTTCGATTCTTTGTTTCAGCTGATATTTTTCAATAGCTCTGGGGAATTTAGAAACGATGTTTTTGATGTTGTATGCTGCGGTGGCATCATTGGAGGAAGAAATAGTGTTCATATTACCCAAGCTGCAAATGAAAATAACGTCAGTGGAAACGTCCTGTTTTTTGCCTTTTTGTACAGCTTTGAAGAAAATGTCGTAAGTGCCATCTCCAATATAAGAGAATTTCTGAGCTCTGTATGAATTGTATTTGTCTTCGGTTTTGGGTTTTACCAGACCTTTGTCAGCCAGATATTCAGTGATGGCTGCATTGGCAGTCTTGGCATCCACTTTGGGAACATTGATGGTGAAACCGTTGACATGGGTTTTCAGGATGGTTACCTGACCTTCGTTAACGCTTTGTGCGAAAGCGAAGCTTACACTCAATACGAGTGCTAATGCGAAAGTGAAGATTTTTTTCATAATTGTAAGTTTTAGATGTTATGAATTTCCGTTGTTATAATCTGCAAAGATACAATTTTTTTTAATTGGCAAGCTTTTTATCTATTTTTTTAGGGTAAATATGAATGAAATTTCTTTAATTTTGCAAATGAAAACAGATGGATTGTGGGGAAATACTAAAGTAAATTATTTTTAACTCGTTAAATTCTAATTTCTTATGGAAAAAATGGATGGAAATTTTATGAATGTTAACTCCCTCTTTGGTGGGGCAAGTGAGTTTATTCACGATTTGTTGTTCAAGGATGTGCCGCGGATTATCATCGCCTTGATAGTCCTGTGGATAGGTCTGAAACTGGTGAAGCTGTTGCTGAAAGCTATGCGTCGCCTGATGGAAAGAAAGCAGATAGATGTTTCGTTACAGTCTTTTTTGATTTCGCTGACGGATATTGCGTTGAAGGTGATGATTATCATTGCGGTCCTGGGTATGATAGGCATAGAGACCACATCATTCATCGCTGTTTTGGGTGCCGCCGGCTTGGCAGTGGGTATGGCTTTGCAAGGCACTTTGCAGAACTTCGCCGGTGGTGTGATTATCCTTTTGCTGAAGCCTTTCCGCGTGGGTGACTATATTGATGCCGCGGGTGTTCAGGGTACAGTGAAACATATCCAGATTTTCAACACAATAGTGGAAACACCGGACAAGAAAATGGTGATTGCACCCAACACAGACTTAGCGACCAAGACTTTGATCAACTATTCCCGTTCCGAAAACCGTAGAGTGGATGTTAAAGTTGGTATTGCCTACGGCGAATCGGTTGACAATGCCCGGAAGGTATTGTTGGAACTGGCCAAGGCGTATCCGTTGGTGATTGATGAGCCGGCACCCATGGTGGTGGTAACTGCCCTTGCCGACAGTGCTGTCAGCCTTGAACTCCGTGTCTGGGCAAAAAATGCTGATTATTGGGAAACCTTTTTCTATCTCAACCAGGCTGTCTATGACAAATTGAACGAAGTCGGCATCCAGATCCCGTTCAACCAGATGGATGTGCATATTGTGCAGTAAGGAATATAATTGATGATAGAATGTAACTGTCAATTGTCAACTGTCAACTATCATTTTTCGATCAGCTTCTCTAACTGTTTCAATGCTTCCGCTACCGGAATGATTTCTGAAACGCGTTCCTTGCCTTTATAGACTGCGGCGAGGCCGTTGGTGGCGCCTACAATGCCGTAGTCGGCATCGGCCATCTCGCCGGGACCGTTGACGATACAGCCCATCACGGCAAGCTTCAGCCCAGGATAATGGGCGAAACGCTCCTTGACCTGTGCCAGTACCGACTCTATGTCGTATTGCGTGCGACCGCAGGAGGGACAGGAAATGAACTCCGTTTTGCTCATTTTCAGACGGCAGGCCTGCAAGATGGTGGCTGCGAGATTGTCATTTTCCGCAGGACTGAAATGCGGGTTCTCGATGCGGATGTCCTTGATTTTTTGCTGATAGTTCAAATAGCCGCTTACCGCCGCCGCTCCGGCAATCCAACGGTCAAAGTCGGGCTCGGGCTTGTGGTAAATGAGGGTTTGATTGGTGAGGGTATAATCAGTGTCTTTAAGGTCTTTAACGACATTAATTAGGGTGTGGGCAAAAGGTGTCTCATTTTCGGGCTTCTCCGTCAAGGAAACGCGGATGGTGTTGCCGATGCCCATCATCAGCAAAGCTCCGATGCCAGCAGCGGATTTCACACGGCCTTCCAGGCCATTACCTGCCTCGGTGACACCCAAGTGGATGGGGTAGAGCGTGCTTCTGTCACTCAGCATCTTATGCAGATCGAGGGTAGCAGCCATCATGGTGTTGACATTGCTGGCTTTCATGGAGAAAACCATATTTCGGAAGTCATTTTTCTCGCAGATATCTAACCATTCGATGGCCGACATGGCCATGGCGTGTGGGGTATTGCCGTAGCGACTGACAATGCGGTCTGCTAAGGAACCATGGTTGATGCCGATACGTAAGGCGGTGCCATGGGCTTTGCAGGTCTCAAACAGCGATTTTGCCTTGGCCTCCATGGCATCTAAAGAGGCTTGGTATTCTGCTTCGCTGAGGTCCATCGTTTTAAAGTTACGTTTATCCACATAATTGCCGGGATTTACACGAACTTTCTCCACAATGGCTGCGGCAGCTTCGGCTACTTTGGGGTTGAAATGCACATCGGCAATCAATGGGGTGTCAATGCCTTCAGCCCGAAGCTGTTCCTTGATTTGTCGGAGAGACTCCACTTCTTTCATCGAAGGCACTGTAATGCGCACCATCTCGGCACCTGCAGCAATCATGCGCTTGCATTGGGCAACGGTGGCTTTCACATCTGCTGTGTCAGTGTTGGTCATGGACTGCACAACAATGGGATGGCCTTCGCCCATGATTATCTTTCCGATTTTAACCTCTTGAAACATAGTGTTTTATTTTATGGTAGCCAAATTTGTTGGTAGTGGTGTTATTCATCATCGCTACCTCTTTTGAAACATGGTTCTTTATTTTATAGTGGCTAAATAACAGAGCTTGTATAGGTCTAGTAAAAACATGCTGGGTTTTTCGCAAAGCTGTTGCTCTATTCTTGTCTGATATTTCTTGAAAATCAATTTTAAAAAGAACGGAAGGCCTATCATGCTACATAAATGATAGGTTTTCAATAGTTTATTGTCTTCGAGAAGATATTTATTGATATTTTGATTTTCAGAAAGTTTGGTGAGATTTTCAATGGATGTTCTGATTTTCTTTAAGAATTCATTGTTAGTATCCAATCCATTGTGTATCAAATAATTGTCAATGTGTAAATAGGGAATTTCTTGTTCTTTGAGCTGGCATCCGAAGAGGGTGTCCTCATGTCCGTATGTGGTCAGCTTTTCATCAAAATTTATGCACTGGAACAAAGATTTGGTAATGACAACATTGAAAGGGGTAAAATGATGATAGGGGTGTGCTGCTCTTTTATCGGCACTTTCCTCTTCTCTATTTTTACCGTAATACCATCTGAGAAAATATTGAGAATCAGGTTTTTCGGCTTGATAGGCGATGCCGCCATTGATGACAAACAGGGGCTCTTGCTGCATTTTTTCAATGGCTTCAATATATTTTTGAATATAATCCTGATGCTGAACTGTGGCATCGCAATCAATGAACAAGAGATAGGGGTATTGTGCTGCATCCGCCAAGCGGTTGCGGATTTTAGCACGCCCCATATTGGATTGATTTTGAATGTATTGAACACTTGCCAATCGAGATAACTCAGCATTTTTCTCGCGATAATCCAAATTATCGGAGCAGTCATCGGCCAAAATAATCTCGTAGGGAACACCCGACTGCGTCAACTGTTGGTCAAGCGTAGTGACTAAAGGGTTGACGTCGTGGTTGTAAATGGGTATCAGTACTGAGAGCATATTACAGGACTGAGTCGATCAGTTTTCCGTTTTCGATGCAAATCGTTCTGGATGCGAATTTGTCGATCATGCCGAAATTATGGGTGGCCATCACCACGGTTGTGCCGCTGTTCTTGTTGATATCGTGGAAGATTTTGAAGATTTCTTCGGAGGTGATAGGGTCAAGGTTGCCCGTAGGCTCGTCAGCCAAGATAATATCCGGCTTGTTAAGCAGGGCACGCGCAATGCATACACGCTGTTGCTCACCACCAGACAGCTGGTAAGGGTAGCGGAAATCTTTGGTGGCCAAGCCGACCAGTCCCAGCACTTCCTCACAGCGGTTGCCCATGGCTACTTTGTCTTTCCATTGGGTGGCTTTCAGCACAAACATCAGGTTCTCCAAAACGGTCATGTCAGAGAGCAATTGATAGTCTTGGAATACCACTCCCAAAGTTTTACGCAGCTTGGGAATTTCTCTTCTTTTCAGCTTCAGCAGGTCGAAACCGTTGATACGGGCTTCTTCTCCTTCTGCGGGCACTTCAGCAATCAGGGTCTTCAGGATAGAGGATTTGCCGCTGCCGGTTTTGCCAATCAGATAGACGAACTCGCCTTTGCTAACATTCATGCTGATTTGTGGCAGAATGAGGATGTTTTTCTGATAGATGTTGATGTTTTTCAATGAAATGATAGGTGTCTCTGCCTTAACCATGTCTTTTGGGGTTGAAGTAGCAGCGGTTTCCACATTTTCCGTTGTGGCTGTGGTCTCGTTGACGTTCATTTCATTTTCTTGGGCTTGCAGCTCCTGTGCATTGTTGTCCTGGTCCATAATTTATTCAGATTCAGAAATTTAATAAAATTATTGGCCTAAAATCTATCAGATTAAATCCTTAGGCGTCGATATTGGCGTATTTGGCGTTTTGTTCGATGAACTCGCGGCGTGGCGGTACTTCGTCACCCATCAGCATGGCGAACACACGGTCAGCGTCAGCGGCGTTTTCGATGGTTACTTGACGTAAAGTTCTGCTGTGCGGATCCATGGTGGTACTCCAGAGCTGTTCCTCGTTCATCTCACCCAAACCTTTGTAACGCTGTACGTGCAGACCGGCTTCGTTGGCACCATTGTTGGTCATTTCGGCAATCAGTGCCACACGCTCTTCATCTGACCAAGCGTATTTCTCGTTGGTACCTTTTTTGATGAGGTAGAGTGGGGGAGTGGCGATATAGACGTGGCCTTCCTCGATCAGCTCTTTCATGTGGCGGAAGAAGAAGGTCAGAATCAACGTGGCAATGTGGCTTCCATCCACATCGGCATCGGTCATGATGATGACTTTGTGATAGCGTAACTTAGAGATATTCAGTGCTTTGCTGTCTTCTTCGGTACCGATGGTCACACCCAAAGCCGTATAAATATTCTTGATTTCTTCGCTTTCCAGCACGCGATGTTGCATAGCTTTTTCCACGTTCAGAATCTTACCTCTCAATGGCAGAATAGCCTGATGCTTGCTGTCACGGCCCTGCTTGGCGGTACCGCCTGCGGAATCACCCTCGACGAGGAACAATTCGCATTCCTCAGCGTTTTTGGAGGAGCAGTCGGACAGTTTGCCAGGGAGTCCGCCGCCGCTGAAGACGCTCTTGCGCTGCACCATTTCACGAGCCTTACGGGCTGCGTGACGAGCTGTAGCGGCAAGGATAACCTTATCTACAATTTCTTTGGCATCCTTGGGATTCTCTTCGAGATAATAGGTCAGCATTTTACCTACGATACGGTCCACAATACCTTTCACCTCGTCGTTGCCCAACTTGGTCTTGGTCTGTCCTTCGAACTGAGGCTCAGCCACTTTCACAGAGATGATGGCGGTCAGACCTTCACGGAAGTCATCACCGGCAATCTCAATTTTTTGCTTGGCTAATTTCTCCAGCATCTTGCTGTCATCAGCATATTTCTTCAGCGTACGTGTCAAAGCACTTCTGAAACCGGTCAGGTGGGTACCACCTTCGATGGTATTAATGTTGTTGACGTAAGAGTGGATATTCTCGGTGAAAGAGGTGTTGTATTGCATCACAATCTCTACGGGAACACCAGTTTCGGAACCATCGTCTTCCATATACATCGGGTGTTCCATGATTTTCTCACGGCCACCATCAAGATATTGGATAAAATCTTTCAAACCATCTTTGGAATAGAAAGTCTCGCTCAAAGGCTGGCCATTGTCATCCTTTACTCTTAAATCGGTAATAGACAGTGTGATACCCTTGTTCAAGAAGGCCAATTCTTTCATACGGGTAGCCAAAGTCTGATAATGGTATTCATGCATGATGAAGATGCTGTCATCGGGCTTGAACCAAATCAGTGTACCGCGTTGGTCGGTTTTGCCGACTTCTTTCACGGGATATAAGGGGTGACCATATTCATATTCCTGCATGTAGTGGATGCCGTCTCTGAACACTTCGGCACGAAGTTGTTTGGACAGGGCGTTCACGCAGGAGACACCCACACCGTGTAAACCGCCGGAAACCTTGTAGGAGTCCTTGTTGAATTTACCACCGGCATGCAGCACGGTAAGTACTACTTCCAAAGCTGATTTCTGCTCTTTTTCGTGCCAGCCCGTAGGAATACCACGACCGTTATCCAATACGGAAATAGAGTTGTCTTCGTGTATGGTGACGTCAATTTTGTTGCAATGTCCAGCTAATGCTTCGTCAATGGAGTTGTCCACAACCTCATAGACCAAGTGGTGCAAACCACGCTCTCCGACATCGCCGATGTACATGGCCGGACGCTTTCTGACGGCTTCCAGACCTTCCAATACCTGAATGTTCTCCGCGGTGTATTCTTGCTCTAGGGGTTGTTTGTTTTCTAATTCGCTCATAATCAATACTATATTATTTTTTTTAGACTATGCAAAGATAATAAAAAAATCCTAATTTTGCACCGAAAAAATGACCTATTTTTTTGATTTTTTGAAAAGATTATGCCGTCGTTAAAACAAGTTTCCCTTCCTGTTTCTAAAAGCCTGTATATCAGAAAGTTGATATGTGATTTTTTGTACAATGGTTGTATAGGGGAGATTCCTTCGGACGCATCGGAGGATATTCGGATAGTGCATCATTGCCTGACATGTATTTCCCAGGATATGGAAGGTGGGGTTAAACGGGATGAATCGGTTCTGATTGATGTGTATGATTGTGGGGCGGCTTATCGTTTTCTGATGGCGGTGTTGGCGATTACTCCGGGACAGTGGTTGCTGACGGGCACCGAGCATTTGTTGCAGCGTCCAATAGAGGAATTAGTGGAGGCCTTGCGTTCGATAGGGGCGGACATACAATGGTGCCCCTATAGAGACGCAATTAATCGCGTCTCTACAAATGATAATTGTGCTTGCTGGCAAATTCATGGCAAACCTCTCCATGCCTCCGAAATGACCATCGATTGCACCCGCTCGGGACAGTTCGCTACGGCTTTGTTGCTGATTTCAGACAAAATAGGACTGAAAAATCTGAACATTCTGCCTCAAAATCCCTCATCTTTCGTCTATATTGCTATGACAAAGGAAATTATGAATGGCAAAGCTGACTTGGAGGCAAACCACATGGGCGACTGGAGTGCCGCCGTATATTGGTATGCACGATTGCTATTGGAGGGGCAGATGCAAAGTTCACACAGGTCACATTTTTCCTCTGGTGTAGCTCCATGTGTTGTGCCAGAATCCTATAAATTGTTGCATCTTGATTTGCACTCCATCCAGTCTGATGCGGTTCTGGCCCGTTGGTTTGCGGATTGGGGCATCGAAAGCCGCCAAGAGGAGGATGGTGTGGTCATCAGTTATAATGAGCAGTTAATTAAGCCGCAGGAAGTGGTAGAATTGGATATGAGCCAGAATGTTGATTTGGTACCAGTCTTGGCTTGTTTGGCTTGTATTTGGCCAAAAACGATGATTTTCAAAGGGGTGGCGAACCTGAAATACAAGGAGTCTGACCGCCTGAAGGTCATTCAGGAACAATTGTCGCCCTTCGCCATAATTGAAATAAATTCATACAACGGTATCCCCAACAATCAATTAGTTATAGGTCCTATAGATACCCATAGCTCCTATTCTAATTCATCTTGTGGCTTCTCTTTCAACGCCCACAACGACCATCGTTTTGTGATGGGTTTCTCGTTGTTTGCCCTAAAAGGCAAGGTGCAAATCAAAGGTTTCGATTGTGTGCGAAAATCATACCCCAACTTCAACGCTGAGGGTGTCATAGCCGGGTCGGACATTGTCGGGTAACATCTTGACAACATCTTCATATTTGCCCAGGTTATGTGAAATGTGCGTGAGGAAGGCTTGGCGGGGCTTCAGCTCGTCAATAATGGCCAAGGCTTGTTTCAAATTGAAATGAGAGTAATGCTCTTTAATGCCTAAGGTATTGATAACAAATGTGTCTAAATCCCGCAACTTGTTCATTTCTTTCGGAGCGATAAAGCTTCCGTCGGTGATATAGGCGAAATTCTGGATGCGGTAGCCTAAAATGGGCATGGCTAAGTGCAACACGTGGATGGGCATAATCTCCACACCCTTAATGGTAAATGGTTCATCCTTAACGGCTTTCAGTCCTAACATAGGAACACCTGGATATTTGTGCTCCGCAAAGGCATAGTCAAAGTTTTTCTTGACAATACCGATGGTTCTGGGCAAACCATAAATGTCTATGGTTTTGTTGTTGAGGAAGTTAATGGGTCTTACATCGTCAATGCCACCTACATGGTCGGTGTGTTCGTGGGTGAGCAGAATGGCGTCAATATCGATGATTTTGTTGGTCAGCAGTTGCTGCCGTAAGTCGGGACCTGCATCAATGAGCAGCTTCACTCCGTCCACTTCCACAAAGGCGGAGGTACGCAAGCGATGGTCCCGGGGGTCGCTGGAATTGCACACGTCGCAGGTGCATCCCACAATGGGGACGCCCTGCGATGTGCCAGTTCCTAAAAAAGTTATTTTGATCAAAACAGATGCTTATTTAAGTCCTCTCTTTTTGAGTAAGGGGTCGATGGAAGGTTCTTTGCCACGGAAGGCCACATACAATTTCATGGCATCGTCTGTGTTACCTCTCTCTAAAACATTAGTTCTGAAAGCTTTGGCGGTAGTCTGGTCAAATAAACCATTCTCCTTGAAAGCTTCAAAAGCGTCGCTGTCCAATACAGCAGCCCAGGTGTAGCTGTAATATCCTGCACTGTAACCGCCAGCGAAGATGTGCTGGAAGTAAGGGCTTCTGTATCTTGAAATTATTTCAGGAATCAGACCGATTTTGGCCATCTGCTGGTCTTCATATTCGGGCAGATTTACTTGTGTGGGGGAGGTGATGACATGATATTGCATGTCTAACAGAGAGGCTGCCAGCAATTCGGCATTGATAAAGCCTTGTCCGTAAGTACCGCAGTCTTCTAACTTCTTGATCAGTTCTTCGGGAATGACTTCGCCAGTCTTGTAATGTTTGGCATACATGCGTAAAACTTCGGGTTCGCTGGCCCAGTTTTCCATGATTTGTGAGGGCAGTTCCACAAAGTCGCGTGACACGTTGGTGCCTGACAGAGAGCGGAAACGGCATTTGGAGAAGATACTGTGCAGACCATGGCCGAATTCGTGGAAGAATGTTTCAGTTTCGTCAAAGTTCAACAAAGAAGGCTTGTCGGCAGTGGGTTTGGTGAAGTTGAATACCAATGATACTACAGGGATGACGTTTTTGCCTTCATTATCAATGTATTGTTCTCTGAAGTTGGTCATCCAGGCACCGCTGCGTTTGCTGTCGCGCGGGAAGTAATCCATGTACAGAATAGCGATAGTTTCACCGTTTTCTTTCACTTCAAAAGCATCTACGTCAGGATGATAAACGGGAAGATTGGTATTCTTTTCGAAGGTGATACCATAAAGTTTGTTGGCCACCATGAAAACGCCTTCTCTAACATTGTCGAGTGACAAATATGGACGAATAATGTCATCGTTCAAATCATATTTTGCCTTACGCAGCTGTTCGCTGTAGTATCTCCAATCCCAGGGCTCCAGTTTGAAATCATTGCCTTCGGCTTTGATCATTTTCTGGTATTCGGCAGCTTCCTCTTTGGCTTTGGCGATGGCAGGAGTCCACACCTGATAAAGCAGGTTGAAAACAGCTTCAGGGGTCTTGGCCATGCAGTCGTCGAGAGTGTAGGCGGCGTGGCTGTCAAAACCTAAAATCTGAGCACGTTCCAGACGCAGGTTGATGATTTGGTTGATGATGTCGCAGTTGTTGGTCTCACCTGAGGTGCAGCGGGTAGAGTAGGCAGTCCACAGCTCATGACGCAACTCGCGGTCTTTGCAGTTCATCAAGAAGGGTTCCATGCTGGGCAGATGGATGGTGAACACATATTTGCCTTTGGTGGCTTCGTCGGCGTTACCGGCTTCCAAAGCGGCGGCCAGCTGGTCTTCGGGCATGCCTTCCAAACGAGCCTTGTCGTCAACCACTAATTTGTAGTCGTTGGTGGCTTTCAGCACGTTGTTACCGAATTTCAGGGTGAGCAGTGACAGCTGCTGGTTGATTTCACGGAAACGGTCTTGCTTGTCGGCAGGTACATTGGCACCACCACGGACAAACATTTTGTAGGTTTCTTCCAATAGACGCATCTCCTCAGCAGTATAGTTCTGCTCCTCACGCTTGTCGTAAACCGCTTTGATTTTGGCAAACAACTGTGGGTTCATGTTGATGCTGTCGCTGTGAACAGACAGTTTCGGATAAATTTCTTCGGCGATAGCTTCCATGCGGTCATTGTTCAGGCATTCGGCTAAGTTGAAGAATACGGCGGACACGCGGTTCAGCAGTTGACCGCTGTTTTCCAATGCCAGAACTGTGTTCTCAAAAGTGGGCTCTTCCTGGTTGTTGATGATAGCGTTCACTTCCTCCATTTGCTGGCGCATACCTTCCTCAAAAGCGGGAATATAGTCGGAAGTGTCGATTTTGTCGAATGGTGGTACACCATACGGGGTATCCCATTCTTGCATAAACGGATTCTGCGAGAGGTCTTTAACCTCTTTTTTCGGTCCGCATCCCATCATCAGGATGCTACTTAAAATAAGTATGGACATGGCTTTTTTCATATAGATTTGATTTGGTGAATAAATTTGTATTTATTTGATTATTAGATACTTTGTTGGTGTTGTTGCCTTCGTGAAACAACTTGCAAAGGTAATAAAAATTCCCGATATTTTTTAGGATAATTTTTCTTTCGTAATGGTACTTAATTCCGACTTTTCTCCGAAAATTCTTTTGCCCAAGATGGTACAAATTATTAACATGTTGTTAGTATCTCATTTAAAATACTATAAATCAATAGTGTAAAAATAAAATAAAAATTACAAAATAATTAGTTTTGAAATAAAATTATTTGTACTTTTGTTTTGTCGATTCATGCGAGAGTAGGGACTGGCAATCCGTATTCATGTAGGGATTGAGAATGATTAATTTATTTATATTCATATTAATATTAATGATGCTACCAGAATTCGTTTTTTTTATCATCATGGAAAACGCAAAGGAAATTTAATTGCCTTATGCCTTTATGGCATGCAAGTATTAAATAGATTTATTTATAACATTTAAAAATTTGAATTATGAAAAGAATAGCTTTATTATTTGTCTTAGCCGTTATGCTGTGTCCGGCTTTCAATAGCGCAGCAAAGGCAGAGGGTGAGCCTCTTTACACCTTGACGGTTACCAGAGCGAATGGAGGAATACTTGCCCTGGTGAATTTATACGGTAATGTCACCTACGACGAGGTGTATGATGCCAACACAAATGTCATTAATGCGGTGATGACTTGTTATGGTCAGGGCTTTACCCGTTGCAGAATACCTTCTGATGCAGGTAATTATGTCGCCCCAATGCAGGCAAGACGACTTCCGACAGGCCTTGCTTCTACTGTAAATACTCTGTTGGATCAGAGTGAAAGAAAAGTGGAACAAGGTGTGCGTAATGGCTCGGAAACAAAGAAAGTATTGCCTGCCCAGTCCGCCAGAACCAGTAATAGTCGAGATAGTAGGGATATGTACATCTATTCTTCACGTTGGAATTGCAACAATTATGGAGAAGGTACAATCACGGTTTCTGTATATAAAACTGATGCTTCCACATTGGGTCTTTAGTTCATGTTAGGAGAAGGTGCCGCTGTCATGGCGGCTCCTTCTTTTGAATAATAACTTATAAAAAAGTTGGTATGAAAAGGATAGCTTTGTTTTCTGTGCTATTCTGGTTGATTATGCTGTTGTCCGCTCAAACACCTGTTGTGAATTTTTCGGAGTGGTTACGCCTTGATACGTCTTTTGTGCTTGAGAATTTGCGACGGGAGGCAGGGCAGCGTAATTGGGTGGCTACAGTTTACCAGAACAACTTCTGTTTTTGTCAACGAAAAGCCTTCTTCCCTCATGATAAAGCATATCGTTGCGTGATTCATCGAGTAGATATCAACAACTGGAAACAAGACAGTCTTTGCATATCTTATCCGCAATTGGGCTCCTCTTGGAAGCGGGAAGTGCAGGGGTGTTGTGTCTATGCTTTGTCTTTCGAGAAGGATAAGCTGTTGTTGGTGTGTGATAACCAATTGCTTCTGTATCAAAGGAATAGTCAGGGCTACAACTTTGTTAAACGTCTGCTTTGCTTAGGGGTGTGCAATGGCTATATTTTTGAAAATCGTGTGTATGCCCTGGTGGATGACAAGGAGCGTGGACTGTTCCGTTGGATATGTTATGAAAATGAGAAAGATCAGAAGGGACATGTTGTGCGGGAACTACCACAGCCAGCTCCATTTCTGCTACAGTTTGATCCGAAACGCTATCTTTTTGTTAATGAGCAATATCTGTATTACTTGCCCCCAGGCAACTGTGTGGTGAAAAAATATGGTTTACGTGGGGATTTATTGGATAGTGTGTCTTTTGATATTCCAGGGTGGAATCCTTTTCCTCAGGATTTTTTGGAGCATCTGCGAGCCTTGCCATACGGCACCGAACGGATTTTTTATGCCCTGGGTAATCAGTATCGGCAATATTCTTTTGTGAAAACCGTTGATCCGATTAATGATTCTTTATTGCTTCTGTCAGTAAATTTGGGTAATTGCAATACGCAGCGGCAATTGGCGATTCTGCGTATGCGGAAAACGGCTTCAGGCTGGCAACAGGAGCTCAGCACTTTGGCTGAGTTTGATACTTCGCGTAAATACCTGGCAGGTAGCTTCCCGGCCTCTTTTCACTTAAGTGCGGATAATTTACAGGTGTATCCTCATCACAATAGTCTGTTGCAGTTGGTGGAAGCACCGGAGCGGGAAGCGTATGACGGACTCTCGGTAAAACAATATCAAACTTACAAAAACCAGTGGTTTAAGGATCATGACCCAGTGGTGAAATTGCGGGTGCAGCATGTGAAGAAGGAGTGTGCTTTTCTGGATTATGATAATACGAGTTTGTCATTGGATGCATTCAAACAGGATAAGCTTATCCTTGTTGTGAATCAGCAACCACAATGCTCCACCTGTCAGAAACATCTGCTGCAGTTTTTGTCATCGGTGGACACGGCTCAAGTGGCAGTGGCTTGTTTTATGGGACAAGTGGGTAGCTATCTGGTGCGACGCCAACAGTTGCAACAGTTGGATGAGATTTGCCCGAGGTTTTATCAGCCTTTGTATGCTGTGGAGAATGAAGATTATGGCCTATATACCAGCTGTAATTCCTACCCTGCGATTTTCTTCTGGCAACGGGGTTATGGGGTAGTGGGAGCGTATGCCACAGAGGATATTTTTACCGCAGACTATAATCGTTACGAGTTCTCTGAATCTTTCTTGAATGATTTCAGCCATTTTGTTTCTGTTGACAAATGAGAAATTATAAGGCCTGTTTTTAATGGGTAATTTTAATTTAGGATTGGCTGTTCGATAATTAAACAATTCAACGAATAAACAATTCAACAAATCAACAAAAAATGTTATCTTTGCACTTCAAAACTTAGGAAGATGCCTTATCAGATTGACTATACCCAATTTACCCAGTACGACAACCTTGAATTGATTGCCAAACAGGTGGTTACAGGTTTTATTACAGGTCTGCATAAAAGTCCGTTGCATGGCTTTTCAGTGGAATTTGCAGAGCATCGTCAGTATAATCCTGGAGAACCTACCAAGCACATTGATTGGAAATTGTATGCCAAGACGGATAAATTGTTTGTGAAACGTTATGAGGAGGAAACCAATCTGCGTTGCCATATTATCATTGATAATTCATCTTCCATGTATTTCCCTATCCAAGAGAAATATACTCTGGCAGAACCGAATAAGATTCTTTTTTCCGCATACGCAGCGGCCGCTTTGATGCAAATATTTAAGAACCAAAGAGATGCTGTGGGACTGAGTGTGTTCTCTGATACTTTGGAGTTGCATACGTCGGCCAGAGGTGGTGATAGTCATTTCAAGATGATATATCGGGAGTTGGAAAAGATTATTCAGCCTATTTCTACAGAGGTACAGCGTCGCTCGAGGGTGACAGATACACTACATAGAATCGCCGAGCAAATCAACAAGCGTTCGATGGTCATCATCTTCAGCGATATGTTTGAAACGGATGCCAACTTGGACGAACTGATGTTGGCTTTGGGCCATCTTAAACACAATAAGAATGAGGTGATGTTATTCCATACCTACCATAAAAAGATGGAGGAGGATTTTGGCTTCGACAATCGCTTGTATCGCTTTGTGGATATGGAAACTGGCTCGGAACTTAAGTTGCATTCCAACTCTATCCGGGAATATTATAAGCAAGCAATTGGTGATTTCTTCAAGGAACTGACTTTGAAATGTGGTCAGTATCAGATAGACATGATTCCTGCTGACATTACCAAAGGCCTTGATCAGATTATGCTTCCTTACTTGCTCAAACGCGAGCAGACCGTGTAATTCTCCTTTAATTAGATTCATCATACGAGTGAGTGTAAATTCCCCAAGGTTGTACAAAGCTTGGGGTGGTAGGACTGTCACATTGTGGCAGCCGCAAGTGGAGGCGCATTGTATGCGTCCGAAAGGATAAGGTAAAAGGATTACATGATTAACGGATGAAGGATGACGTAGGGCTGTCACATTGTGGCAGCCGCAAGTGGAGGCGTCTTACTGTCTAAACGTTTTATATGCAGACTGATAAACTAAATCTTAAGGATTGGAGCGAAGCGGACCGACCACGAGAGAAGTGTGTGGCTCAGGGTTTATCGACTCTGACAGATGCAGAACTGATAGCCATACTCTTGCGTAGTGGTACCCGTCAGGAAACTGTGGTGGACCTGGCCAAGCGAGTGCTGTCGATGAGTGATAATCGGCTCAACCGCTTGTCGGAATGGTCATTGCGAGACTTGCAACAGATTCATGGCATAGGGCAGACCAAGGCGGTTACCCTTTTGGTGGCCTTTGAGTTGGGACGTCGGGTGCGGGCAGAAAAAGTTGGAGATCAGCGCAAAATGCAGGCCCCCGTGGATGTGTATGAGTATATGCTTCCACGTAATGGTCATTTGGGGCATGAGGAATTTTGGGTGCTCTATCTGAATCAGGCGGCAGCACTGATTAAAGCAGACCGAGTGAGCCAAGGCGGATTGACGATGACCGCTGTGGATGTACGATTGATTTTGAAGCAGGCATTGGAATTGTCGGCCACCAGCTTGATACTGTGTCATAACCATCCATCAGGCGATGTGGTGCCCAGCAGGATGGACGACCAGCTGACGAATCAACTTTGTGAGGCCGCACAACTGCTGAATATTCAGGTCACCGACCATATCGTCATTTCCCGTAACAACTATTATAGCTACCGGCAGGAGGGGAGAATGTAATTAGCAAATTGGTTAATTAGCAAATTAGTTAATTGAAAATTGGGTTAATGTGTTAATTGTTGGTGTGCTTGTGTGCAAATATTTTTTGAAATAAAACAATTATGTTAGATTTTTATCTGTCTTTGCAACGTTGAGGATAGTCCATTTCCCGTACCAAGACATGGTGCAAAGGAAGTGCCAGATGGAACCTTGGCTGATATATTGCTGCAATCAGGGATAACAATTGTAAACCTTCTCCCAAAACGGTGGAGCGTATTAGACGAGGAGGGGTGCAGTTCGGAGAACGACGTAGTAAAATGGTGTTATATTAATAAGACATAAAATATATTGTCTCATTAATTATTGCTTTCTTTAAGCTGCTTGGGCGAGGTTTTCCTTAGCCAGATAATAAATCCTATCAGGCACCCCAAGGTGATGACACTGGCAATGCCGTAAGCCCATGGCTGAGGCAGGCCGAAGCCAAATCCTTTTACAATCAGGATAAAGGTAGAACACACCATGGTCATGAACAAAGCGGGAACTAAGGTCAGGATGAACCCGTAGGGAGAGGTTTCCCGTTTCTCTAAGGCAAGGAAGATGGTGATGCTCCACAGCGTGAAGACTGCCAGCAACTGGTTGGCCCAGCCGAAGTAACGCCAGATGGTCTCGAAGCCGTCCTTATTAGTCAAACTGAAGATTAAAAGTGCGCCTGTGACAATGAAAAGTGGAATGGCGATATAGAGACGGTTGATGATTTTCTTCTGGTCAACATGGAGGAAGTCGGCTACAATCAGTCGGGCGGAGCGTAGGGCGGTGTCACCGGAAGTGACAGAGGCACTGATAACTCCTAAAATAGTGATGACGCAGATTACAGGAGTGAACCAGGTATTGGCGATAAGGCCCACCATGGCGGGACCACCAAGTCCTTCTGTTTGGACAGGGCTCTCGGGACCAAAGAAATAGGAGGCGGCAGCTGCCCATATCAGTGCTACAATACCTTCGGAAATCATGGCACCGTAGAAAATCGGACGGCCTTGCTTCTCGTTGGTCATACAGCGTGCCATCAGCGGTGACTGGGTGGCGTGGAAGCCGGAAATGGCACCACAGGCGATGGAGATGAACATCATCGGGAAGATGGGGTTAGTGTTCGTATAAGCCGGATTTGACAGTCCGTCCCATAACTCGGGAATGGCAGGTTTGTAATAGACAAAGGCTGCCACAATGGCTAATGCCATGCCGAAGAGCAGGAAACCGAAGATGGGATATATTTTGCCGATAATCTTGTCGATGGGTAACAACGTGGCTATCAGATAATAAGCTAAAATGATGCCTACCCATATATAGATGTTCCAGTTGGGAGTGAAATGTGTGTTCAGCAAAGTGGCTGGAGTATTGACAAAGACAACTCCTACCAGAATCATCAGGATAATCATGAAAGCACGCATGAACTGCTTGACGTATTTACCCATGTATTTGCCATGCAATTCTGGCAAGCTGCAACCGTCATGGCGTATGGACATCATGCCGGAAAGGTAATCGTGAACAGCACCGGCAAAGATGGAACCCAGAACTATCCATAAATACGAGGCCGTGCCAAACTTAGCCCCCATGATGGCACCGCAAATGGGGCCGACACCGGCAATGTTAAGAAACTGTATCAAAAAGATACGCCAAGGCTTCATCGGAATATAATCCACACCATCTTGCTTGGTGTAGGCAGGGGTAGTGCGGTTGGCGTCAATGCCAAATATTTTCTCGATAAATTTGCCGTAAATGAAATATCCTAATACTAAGGCGACAATGCCGATGCAGAAACTTATCATAGGGGTTAGGATTTAGGGGTTAGGGGTTGGAATTCAAAATTCAAAGTTCAAAATTCAATAGGTTAGGAAGGTTAGGAGGGTTAGGAAGGTTAACTTTCAGGTTTCAGTTTTCAACTTTCAGTTTTTAATGAGTTTCTCGCTTTTGAGTAATTTTCCTTTGTTGAAAATCTGAACAAGATAGGTGCCAGAGCTTAATGATTTGATATTTAGATTGCTATTCTTATTGTTGAGGTTCTGTCGCATTACTACCCGGCCACTGAGGTCGTAAATTACTATGCTGTCAATGTCTTGTTCCGTGCTGATGGACAGGCGGTCTTGAGCTGGATTGGGGTAAATAAGAATGTTTTTCTTCTCTATTTCCTTTATGCCAACATCAGAGCCTGGAACGCCAAAGGTATATTCACCAGGCATCAGGTTCTCAGTGGTAATAGTGCCACTTGTCTGTCCTGTACGTGTGAAGGGTATGCTGTGCCAGTCATCAGTGCAGTCGCGTCTGTAGAATAGCGCCAGTTCATCGGGTGTATGCCCTTGCAGCAGGTCGTGTTCAGGCTGGTTGTTGTTGCCGTTGTAGTTGAATTTCAATGTGCCCTGTACTTGGCTGCCCGTGTATTCAATCCTCCAATAGCGGTCGTTCAAGCGGTAGGATGGGTCTGGCTGAACTTTGAAAGGATCAGCATGTACCAGATTGTATTCAACTCTCATACATGAAGAGTCTTGTAATGCTGTGATATTGACGGTGACATTTGCGTTGGCAAAGTTTCTGCTACCTGTGAAGGTGAAGCAATGGTTGTAGTCGATAATGGCATCGCAAATCTCATTGCTATAATCCACAACTCCGAAAAGAGGAGTGAAAGGTATGTTGATGTGGACTATACCTGTAGCTCCCGAAAATTGGGCGTGATGATAGTCAAAACGCTGTCCGTCAGCGGAAAAGAAGCTGAGGTTCACGCGATTGTCATCGGCATAATGCTCGGCATGGAACAAGCGTTGGCGCAGGTGAACCGCATATTGGTTGCCGCCTTCTGCCACGATGGAATCGATGGAAAAATGCAGGAAACCCGGCTGGTTGATCCATCCTTCATAGAAACCATTCAAATTGATACCACTATAATTGCTCAGAAAATCAAATACTTGCACGGAATTCATGTTCTGGAAGGCATACTGGTTTAGCATCGCTTGAATGCCGCCAAAAAACAACGAATCTCCCATATAATGGCGCAGGGTGTGAATCACAATGGAGCCTTTGTCGTAGGAGTGCATACCGTAAGTGTATGACTGCGGAACGTTGTTTAAAGCATAGTAGCCATGGTCACGTGTGTACAGATTCTTCAGTACGTCAAAATGTTGACTGTTAATAGTTTCAGTATATTGTTCTTTGGAATATATCCCTTCGTCAGTCAAAGCTTCGCTATAACTGGCAAAACCTTCGTTAATCCACATCTCTTCCGCTTTTTCGCAGGTGATGAGGTTGCCGAACCATGAGTGTGACAGCTCGTGGGCAATGGTGGATTCGTAGCCTGTGGTGCCGTCAACGGCAACTTGTGGCAAGGCTATGTTAGTGGCATGTTCCATAGCTCCGCTGGTGAAGTTCACTAACACATAACCGATGCGAGGAAAGCGGAGCGGACCGAAGAAATGTTCGAAGTTGGCGGCTATTTCAGGCAGATGGACAAAGGTGGCGGGAGCATTGCCAATATATGCTGCCGGCCCATAAATGGTGATGGGAATATCGGCATTCATGCCATGAAAAGTATCTGCGTACAATTGATAAGCACCAGTAGCCACAGAGGCTAAATAGGTGGGTATAGGCTGATCCAACTGCCAATGCCAGATTTTTGTACCATAATCACCACTGGTCTCGCCTAAATAGAGTCCACCACAAATGGCTTTATGGTTGGGATATGTCTCAATATGAAAGGCGTAGGTGGATTTGTCCGTGAATTCGTCCACACAGGGATACCACACTCGTCCAAAGCAATGGGGCTGCTCATACATGCTGACCCCAATGTTAAAGCTGTAATTGTTGCTAAAGGTGAAACCACCCCATGAGTTGCCGTAGGGCTCACCGTTGTAGCTCACGGCAATTTCCAATGTGTCGCCCAATGTGTAGCTGCCAGCTGCAATGCTCAGCAGGTCGCCAACATAAGTGTAGTTTGCCAATGCTTGTTCCACCATGATGGAATCGATGGTCATATTTCTTAAATCCAGATTGATATGACTCAAATTGTTCATTTTAGGCACTACCTGCAGTGTGGTTGTTCCGCTGATGGTGTGTGCATAGGGGTCAATATACAGGGCAATGTCGTAATGTGCCACATGGATGCTGTCGCTACGATACTGCGCAAACGCCAGCATAGTGGCGAGGCAGAGGCATATTGTAGTGAGGAGGTGCTTCATATAGGTTACAGGTTTCAGGTTACAGGTTACAGGTTTTAGTTCTTAGTTCTTAATTCATTAGCACATTAGCACATTGATAATTAGCACATTAACTAATTAGCACATTAACTAATTTGCTAATTATATCACGATATTCACAATCTTCTTCGGTACGAAAATGACCTTCTTCGGAGTCTTGCCTTCAAGCCATTTTTGTGATTCGGGAGCGGCAAGCACAGCAGCTTGCACCTCCTCGGCGTTCATGGTGACAGGCAGTTCCAGATTGAAACGCATCTTTCCGTTGAAGCTGATGGGGTAGTTGAAGCTGTTCTCCATAGTTTTGCTTTCGTCATAAACAGGGAAAGAAGCGTCAACCACTGATGTGTCGTGGCCTAAAAGATGCCACAGCTCTTCTGCAATATGAGGAGCATACGGTGAAATCAGGATGGTGAGCGGTTCCAACACCTCGCGTTTGTTGCACTTGAGGTCGTTGAGTTCGTTCACGCAGATCATGAAGGCGGATACCACTGTATTGAACGAAATACTTTCAATGCCATCTTCCTCCTTCTTGATGAGGGTATGCAGACTCTTCAGCTCGGGAGCGGTGGCAGGCTCGTTGCTGACGCAGAACTCGCTGTTTTCGTTGTGGAAAAGTCTCCAGAACTTGCGCACGAAGCGGTAGGTGCCTTCAATACCTTGCACATCCCAAGGCTTTGATTGCTCCAATGGGCCGAGGAACATCTCATAAAGACGGAGGGTGTCGGCACCATATTTCTCTACCAAATCGTCAGGATTCTGGACGTTGTATTTTGACTTGGACATCTTTTCAACCTCTGAACCGCATACATAGATGTCGTTGCCATCCTTGTCTTTTTCCTTGATGAAGTGGGCATCGTGGAGGTCATCGCGCCACTGGCGGCATGCTTCTATGTCGAGGATGTCGTTGCGTACCATGTTGATGTCAACATGCATCGGGTCGCTGAATAATTCGCGGTTGGGTATGTTTTTGGAGACGAAAATGGGTCCTCGCTTGTACTCTTCGCCACTAACGAATGTAGGAACTTCTTTACCCGCAATCAGGTCCTTGATTTTCTGCTCAACGATATGGGTTCCATCTCTATAATCATTCAAAACATCAATGTTAGGCACCAAAAGAAGCTTGTAGCCCTTCGACATTGCATACTCTTCCCATTGCTCGGATACCTTTTCGAGGCTGCCCATGCGTTTGATTTCAATGAGGATGCCTTTTTCGGGGCAGAAAAAGTCGAATTGACGGCGACCATCCTTGTAGTCTTTGATGAATTCCACACCCAGACGCTTGTCCTTGATGATGTTCCATACATCATATTCGCACAATTTTTCCAAATTGACACGATAGGCGAAGCTGGAGCGGCCTTGGATCATACCTTGATTAATCATTCTTTGGAAGGGTTCATCTTTGCAGGATAAACCAATGTCAAACAAGAACTTGCACCAGAAACGGCTATAAATCAGGTGACCTGTGGCATGTTCCGCACCACCGATGTATAGGTCCACATTCTGCCAGTAATCGTTGGCTTCACGGCTGATAAATTCCTTGTCATTATGCGGGTCTTCGTAGCGGAGGTAATAGCCGCTGGAGCCGGCAAAGCCAGGCATGGTATTGGTTTCGATGGGATAGCCCTCTTCAGTAACCCAGTTTTTGGCACGTGCCAATGGCGGTTCGCCTGTTTCGGTGGGCTTGTATTCATCGATGGGAGGCAGCTCAAGCGGCAGTTTCGATTCGTCCATGGCGTATGGCATGCCGTCCTTGTAGTAAATCGGGAAGGGCTCGCCCCAGTAACGCTGGCGACTGAAGATGGCATCACGTAAGCGGTAGTTGGTCTTGCCAGTGCCCACGCCCAATTTCTCTAATTCTTCTATCATGCGCTCGATGGCTTTCTTCACTGTCAGCCCGTTGAGGAAACCGGAGTTGACCATCTCGCCATCTTTGGCGTCGAAACTTTCTTCCCATGTGGAAGGATCAGTAAGCTCGGTGCCGGGCTTCTTCACCACTTGGATGATGGGCAGGTTGAAATGCCGTGCGAAAGCGAAGTCGCGGCTGTCGTGACCGGGCACTGCCATAATGGCACCGGTGCCATAACCCATCAGCACGTAATCGGCGATCCAGATTGGCAGCTTGGCTCCTGTGATGGGGTTGATGCCGTATGCTCCTGTGAAGGCGCCACTTACCTTGCGAACTTCGGCCATACGTTCGCGTTCGCTGCGGTTCTTGGTATGGTCGATATATTCTTCTACCTCGGCACGATGTTCCGGGGTGGTGATTGCAGAAACTAATTCGTGTTCGGGGGCCAATACCATAAAGGTGGTGCCGAACAAGGTGTCAGCACGGGTGGTAAACACCTCCAAATCAATGTCTTTACCATCAACTTTGAAAATAACAGAGGCACCCATTGATTTGCCGACCCAGTTGCGTTGCACTTCCTTTACCGACTCGCTCCATTCCACGGTTTCCAGACCGGTGAGCAGGCGTTCGCCATAAGCGGTGATACGGAGCAGCCATTGCTTCATGGATTTGCGAACTACAGGGAAACCGCCACGTACGGACAGGCCGTCCACTACTTCGTCATTGGCGAGTACTGTGCCCAATTTGGGACACCAGTTCACCAAAGCTTCGGCCTGGTAGGCCAGACGGTAATTCATCAGCACTTCTTGCTGCTCCTTCTCGTTCATGGCTTTCCATTCGGCGGCGGTGAAGCTCAGCGGCTTGCTTTCGGCCACATTGAGGCCTTCGGTGCCGCATTTCTCGAAGTTCGCTATCAGTTCGCTGATGGGACGGGCTTTCTGGCATTTGTTGCAATAGAATGAGTTAAACAGCTGAATGAAAGTCCATTGCGTCCATTTGTAATACTTCGGGTCGCTGGTACGTACTTCGCGGTCCCAGTCGTAACTGAAACCAATTTTGTCCATCTGCTCGCGGTAACGCTTGATGTTCTTTTCGGTGGTCACAGCGGGGTGGGTACCCGTTTGGATGGCATATTGCTCAGCAGGCAGTCCAAAAGCATCGTAGCCCATCGGGTGCAATACGTTGAAGCCTTTCAGACGTTTGTAACGTGCGTATATGTCGGAGGCAATGTAGCCCAGGGGGTGTCCCACATGCAATCCAGCCCCTGAAGGGTAGGGGAACATATCCAAAACATAGAATTTCTCTTTGTCTTTTTTGATTTCGCTGCGGTAGATCTTTTGCTCTTTCCACCACTGTTGCCATTTCTTTTCGACCTCGTTAAAATTGTAATCCATTATATTCCAATATTTTATATTTTTCTATTTAAAAATACAAATATATGAAAAAAATGATTAGGTTATCTCAAGTATTTCCTTGAAAAGATATTGTATTTGAGGATGCAGTGGATGGCGCGGAAGCCGTCCTTCCAGCCGATTTTCTTGCCTTCTTCGTAGGTGCGGCCATAGTAGGAGATGCCCACTTCATAGATGCGGATGCCTTTGAAACGGGCGATTTTGGCGGTCACCTCGGGCTCGAAGCCGAAGCGTTTCTCTTGGAAGTATATGCTCTTGATAATATCGGCACGGAACAGTTTGTAACAGGTCTCCATGTCGGTGAGATTCAGGTTGGTGAACATGTTAGACAGGAAGGTAAGGAAGCGGTTACCTCTTGAGTGCCAGAAGAATAGGATGCGGTGGGCGTTACCTCCCATGAAGCGTGAGCCGTAAACCACATCGGCGAAACCATCTACCACGGGTTTCAGCAGCAGGTTGTACTCTTCGGGGTCGTATTCTAAGTCAGCATCCTGCACAATGACATAATCTCCTGTCGCTTCATCGAAGCCACGATGCAGTGCTGCGCCTTTCCCCATGTTTTTTTCCTGTTTGTAGTAGCGTATGTCCGCTTCTGGATGGGCGGTGATGTAGTCTTGGATAGCTTTCTCCGACTGGTCTTTGGAACCGTCATCTACCAAGATCAGCTCTTTGGAAATGTTATTTATTAAATTGACTGCCAATACTTTATCGAGTATGGTATGGATGGTCTTTTCTTCGTTGTAAACGGGTATGACGACGGATAATTTCATAAAATAAAATTTGCAGACAAAAGTACGAAATTTTTTTGTATTTTTGCATCCGCTTTTTCGGGGTGTGGCGCAGTTGGTAGCGCGCTACGTTCGGGACGTAGAGGCCGCAAGTTCGAGTCTTGTCACCCCGACGGAACAAAAAAAGGAAGTGATTGCAGTCACTTCCTTTTTTGTTGTTAGGTTACAGGATACAGATGACAGGTTGTAGTAGGGCTGTCACATTGTGGCAGCCGCGGGCTGTAGGTCTGCAAGGAGCATAGCCAGGGGTAAGGTGTGAGGTACGAGCACCGCCACCCCGGGAATGAAAATTCCCGTATGTTTATTCGCGGCGCAGGTATCGTATGCTCCGAAGCACAAAACATGACCGCCGCGAAAAAGGAATGCTATAGCTGATGCTATAAATCTCTCGCAATAAATCATAGTTTCGATAAGATATAAAGTTTTTTTGCAAGGATAGAGGTTGTAATTATGATTTTTTGTAGCTTTGCATTCGAGACGGAGATCTTGGATAATTTAGGTGTGAAATGGAGACATAAGGTGTTCTGATTTTTTTTATTTTGTAATATTTAAAAAAATCATAATATTTTTTTTAATTGTCACAATGTGTCAAAAAATGTGTATCTTTGCCAATTGAAAAATGGAATGAAATGAAAAAGACATATAAAATAAAAGATACTGATACGCCAGAAGTTAATGAGCCCGCTTCGGTTTATCATGCAGTTCAGCAAATGCATTTGTCCGAAGAGGCACCGATTCCCGTTGGATGTGTAACTTTGGATCAATTCGGTGAAATTTTCCACCAGAAACTGGACGAGTGCTATGAAAAGTTATCAGGTAGTCGCCAGTAAATCCGCATTAGAGGACCTTGAAGGCATCGCATCTTTTGTGGCTGATAAATATAGACCTGAAAGCGGTCACAAATATGTGAACAAAATTCTTGGGGAATTGGTATCTCTTAGTTATACTGCAGATATTTATCCTTTTAGTCGTTATGCTGTTGCTAAGGAGATACATTCCAAAGCAAAAACACTTTCTATAATCAACCATAAATGGACTGTGGTATTTCATGTATATGAAAACTTCATCATTGTTGACCGCATTATACCTTCAAAAATGATGGTAAAATGATAGGTTAGAAAAAATGAATCCGCATGTAATATTTCCGTATTTTTGTTGTCTAACATGATGAATGTTGCAACAAAAAAGAATTTTTTTATGAACAACGACAAAGAACAACAGTTTGAAAAATTGGTGCGGCAGCATAAGCGGACTATCTATACAGTGTGCTATATGTTCTCGCATGACAAGAGCGAGGTGGATGACTTGTTTCAGGAAATTCTTATCCGCCTGTGGAATGGTTTTGACAGCTACGAGGGGCGCAGCGACGCCAAGACATGGATTTACCGCGTGTCTCTCAACACAGCCATCAATCAGGACAAGAAGGAACGCCGGCGCATCGAGACGGTGCCGTTGACAGTGGACATTGACCCCTATGAAGCTGATGATCCGTCAACACAACAAATCCGCGAACTCTACGACCGCATCTCACGTCTTGACCTCATTGAACGAAGCCTTATCCTGCTCTGGCTGGAAGGTGTCAGTTACGACGAAATCGGAGCCATCATCGGTATCAAGCCCAATAATGTAGGGGTTCGGCTGCTGCGCATCAAGGACAAACTGGTGAAAATGTCAACAAAAGAATGAAAGGAAATCATCATGGAAAATCAGAACAACAATAATCTTTCCGAATTGGATCAGCTGAAGGCCCAATACGAAACGCTGAAAGAGCGCTTCGAACAACAGGAAATCGTCAACGACCGGCTGATGAAGTCGTCCATTAAGCACAGCACCGATTTTTACAAACGGTACCGCAGAGTACAAATCATCCTTTATCCTCTTCTGGCCATTATCGGGTTTCTGTGCATCAAATGGTATCAAGGCAACGACCTCTCATTAATGCTGTTTTGGGGATCCTACTGCGCGGTTTGTTTTGCCGTGGAGTTATGGATGACACAGAAGCTTCAAACCAAGACGATGGAAAACAAAGACCTGCTGACCCTCTCCAACCAAGCCCGAAGTTACAAGAAACTCTTTTCTCTCTTTATTGTACTGTACACGATACCGGTCCTTATCCTTGTCATGGGCGTTCTTCTTTCGAACCTCGGTACCCTTACCCATTTGCCAAACTTAGGCACATGCCTCATTATTTTCAGCGTGGTGCTTGTGGCCACTTTGTTTTTGGGAATTGTCGAATTCCATTTCAAGACAAAGCCCTGCGATGAAATCATCCGGCAAATAGAGGCCGCAGAGCCCTCAACGAACAAGAAAACCAGCCTCGACAGGACCCAAAAGTGGTTCCATATCGCCATGATTGTCTTGTTTGTCGGTTTAGACATTTGGGCTTACATGATTGTGGCTTCCCATCTGAGATTGCCACCGGTGTGGAAAGATGTGGAATATGTACGGGGTGCGGAAGACCTTTCTACGGAAGGAAAACTGGAAATCAGGCAAGTGGATGCCGACACCGTGGCCATTAGCTCAGCGATGATGAGTGGCAAGCCTTTGGTGCAAAGGATTGAGATGTGCGTACCCCGCAAAGCAGGCGACAAACCCATGCCTATGATTGTCTATTTGACCCCGGAAGCCAGCCAATTTTGGTATCAGTTCACCTCAAAAGCAAAAGACCAACACGCCGCACTTTACTTGGATGGTGTCGAAATTCAGGACTGGCTGATCCAGTGCGGAATCGAGAACGGCTGCTTCTTCATCGTGAAGGAATGGTCATCGAAGGAGGAGCTGGAGGCATTCTGCGAGCGATTGATTCGGCAATAGTTGGTCAAACAAAAAAGGAAGGCCTCAAAGCCTTCCTTTTTTGTTATGGAGGCAACTGCGTCTCGCAGTTGCCTATCTATTAGTATTTGTAGAAACCTTCGCCGGTTTTTCTGCCGAGCAGACCAGCGCGGACCATCTTGCGCAACAGCGGATGCGGACGGTATTTCGGATCGCCGAATTCGTTGTACAGCACTTCCATGATGGCCAAGTTGACATCGTTGCCAATGAGGTCGGCCAAAGCGAGAGGACCCATCGGGTGGTTGGCACCCAACATCATGCACTTGTCGATGTCCTCTGCAGAAGCGATACCGTCAGCCAAGATACCCACTGCTTCGTTAATCATGGGGATCAAAATGCGGTTGACCACAAAGCCGGGAGCTTCGTTTACCAACACGGGAGTCTTGCCGATAGAGGTGGCCAAGTCAACAATCTGCTTGCATACGTCCTCTGAAGTTACCTGACCCTTGATCACTTCCACCAATGCCATACGGTCGGCGGGGTTGAAGAAGTGCATGCCGATGAACTGGGTCGGACGGCTGGTGCAGGCTGCAATCTCTGTGATGGACAGAGAAGAGGAGTTGGTGGCGAAGATGGCTTCGGGTTTGCAAATCTTGTCGAGTTCCATGAACACGTCTTTCTTGAGCTGCATTTCCTCCACAGCGGCTTCGATCACCAAGTCGGCGTCAGCGAAAGTGGCATAGTCGGTGGTGGTGCTGATGTTGGCCATGATGGCATCCATAGCGTCCTGGGCGATTTTACCTTTTTCCACTAACTTGGCATAAGATTTTGAGATAGAGCCCATTGCTTTGTCCAAAGAAGCCTGGGTTCTGCTTTTCATCACGACCGGCATTTTAGCGGCAAAAGCTTTCACGATGCCCTTTGCCATGGTTCCGGTTCCAATAACGTAAATCTTCATAATATTTTTATTTTAAGGTTGTTGTGTTTGTTCTATATCCCCCACACTGCGCTACGCTTATGTGGGGTTATTGAGATTTGACCTCTTCGAGGTCGTTTTACAATTACTTTTTCACCCTGAATTCTGAATTCTTAATTGTCAACTGTCAATTGTCAATTGTCAACTGTTCTTGAATTCCGCTTGACGTTTATTTAAGAAAGCGCTCATGCCTTCTTTTTGGTCTTTGGTGGCGAAGCACTGGCCGAACATCTTGTTCTCGAATGCGATAGCGGCGTCAGCATCCAAGTCATATTCGGCATTGATGCACTGTTTGGCGTACTTGACTGCAATGGGAGCCATAGCGCACATCTTCTGAGCCATTGTCATGGCGGCAGTCATCAGTTCTTCCTTCGGATAAACCGCGTTGACCAGTCCGATACGCAGGGCCTCGTCGGCACGGATTGCTTTGCCGGTGTATATCATCTCTTTGGCATAGCCCATGCCCACCAGTTTGGCGAGGCGGTAAGTGCCCGAGAAACCTGGGATGATACCTAATCCCACTTCTGGCTGGCCGAATTTGGCATTGTCGGAGCAGATGCGGATGTCGCAAGCCATGGCTAATTCGCAGCCGCCACCCAAGGCAAAGCCGTTGACGGCAGCGATGACAGGGATATCCAAGGTTTCGATTTTGCGGAATACCTGGGCACCCAAGCGACCGAAAGTCTCACCTTCGGCAGCGTTGAGATTAGCCATCTCGGAGATGTCGGCACCCGCCACAAACGATTTCTCGCCGTCACCGGTGATAATCAGTACACGGATGTCTTTATTGATATTGTCGATAAAATCGCCCAGCTCTTTCAAGATGGTAGAGTTGAGGGCGTTCAGGGATTTCGGAGCGGAGATAGTCAAAGTACAAATTCCGCCTTCGGTATTGATTTTCAGAAAATTATAATCCATAGTGATAAAATTTGAGTTATCAATCTGCAAAGATACGAATTTTTTTAATTAGCAAATTAGTTAATTAGCAAATTAGTTAATGTTCATCCAATGCTTTCGCTCATCGTCATCCATCTGCTCGATGGCATAGCGTAGGGCAGTGCGGGGCATCTCGTGGGCGTGAAGTTGCAGGAACTCGCGCAGCATATCCATACTGATGCGTTTCCCCATCTCGCGCAGCATCCAGCCGACGGCCTTCTGCATCAGGTCGTGCGGGTGGTGAAGGTGCTTTTCCGCGTAGCGCAGGCACCACCAAGAATCACCTTGCTGGATGGTCTTCCATGTGCAGACCATGCTCATCCGCTGTTTCCAGAGGCACGGACTGGCGGCCAGCTCGTCCATCACTTGCACCTTGTAGTCCTCGTGCATATCTAACTCGTCGCCACCAAGGAATGTGGGAAGTAAAAGCCAATTGCCCAATATTTTATGGGTGGACAGATCCACCAAATCCCAATTGTTGGCCCGTTCGGCGTATTGCAAATACATCGTGAGGATTTCGTCCCTTCGGCGTGCCGCTTCCGCATTATTGACCATGCGTTTCGTGGCTAACTTCTCGAATTTTGCCACGAGGATCAGCAGTCCGCAGAGCCGTACCTCATGCCACTTTGACATCAGCAGCTCAGGCACCTCCTCGAGCGGGAAATCCTTGGCAGCGACTTTCACCACCTCGCGGGTTTGCGGCACCTTCAGCCCAAGAAACTCGTCCCCCTCGCCGTACTGTCCCGGCCCCGTCTTGAAGAACCGCATCAGCACCACTCGCTGCTTCTCATTGCGGATGGATTCCATGTAGGCGATGATATCGGGGGCGGAGATTTTTTCGGTTGTCATTGTTTTGAAGATACGAGTTTGTTATTGTCAAGATTATAATACTTCACATGAATCTGATTGTCCGTTAATGGCAGTTGTTGCAAATCATGCAACAACTGAATTAAGTGACAACCAAACCGTTTCATCGATGGGTCACACGTCTATCTTTATTGCACTACATTCGGTTTGGCTAATGATCCTTTCTTGGGAGGTGGGGTTAGTGGTATTTATAATCGTTGGGTTGTTTTACTATTCGTTTTTACTTAGCAAACTTATTAATGCAGCAATTCCAGCGATTATTGCAACTCCAATTATAACATCCGAGGTTGAGTTACCGTAGTTCTTTTTTGTTGAGGAAACGTTTGCACTATTTTGTCGTATGTTGAATAATCTGTCTATGGCTTCCTGTGGATTAGAACGATTAAACCTGATAAATGATAGACTTTCAGGGTCTTCAATCTTAACACCGTTTTCAACCACAAGAACGTAAGGAATCTTGTTCCTCTGTGCTGTTTTCCATTCTTTTACTACATAATCGATGCTATTGCTGTTAGTGGTAATAATACCAATAAAAATATCTGCATTGGCAATTCTTAAATCCGAATCACCCCATAGTGTTGAAACGGACACCTCATAATTATTCTTTCGCAGGTGTTCTAACAATAAGGTTATCAGATGCAAATTGCGATCTTCTATAGAATATGAAACAAATGCTCTTTTCATTTTATTGCTCCTCCATCTTTTTTATATTCTCATCAACAAGTTCGGAAAACTCTTTTTCATCTTCAGCAATATACTTGTAATATTTTGGAAAGAATGCTTTAATAAGAGAGTGAAAATTCACACATAAATGCCATAATTTATCGCCATTCCATATATAATATTTCTTTTCACTAATTTCATTGTTTTTATCAAACATGTCTACCAAACCTGATGAAGCATCTTTTTTACAAACTAATAAATAGCCATCAGCTTTTTTGTTATCTAGTATCATCCTGATATTATTTGTGTTTATATCATTAACTCCAATTGATGCTTCATGACATTTGCATTCTACAACCCATCTATGAGAATGTCTCGATATTATATCCTCGAAAAAGAATTCAACTAATATATCACAACCTCCATCAGGACCAACACCCGAATTATTAACATGCACATCCGCTATAGTATAATTAAGTTTTTCTTTTTTTAGGCATTGAAATAGCTCTGCAACTATTTGTTGAAATCGATGACCATCAGTTATTTCATCTAACGGCGTTAATATTTGTTTTTTCTTTTTTCCCATTTAAAATCAATATGCAATTAAAAATCACGCCCTATTTACTCTCCGACTGCAAACGCAGGTCATTAAGTTTTACGCCATTGTAAGTGAACCATAGTGTGCCTTGCACAGGGTGATCAAAACCTTTTAATTGTTGCACAAGTGCAGAAAGAGATGTCGTCTGACCATCATATTCGATATGCCTGTCATCAATCACTTTCGCTTGTATAGCCGCATCCTCCACAAACTGCACCATTTCCCCTGCTTTTATACCACATTGCGAGAAACGGAACGGACCACGCCGCGCATTCTCCTGCACTTCGTTGGCAATCTGCTCATCCAGCACTTCGTGCCCTTCCGGTGTCAAGCGTTTGAGGCAATCTGTTGTGCCGCTTATTTTGGCGATACTTTCCAAAATGGAATATGCATCCTCAGGCGACATCGCATAAAACTCCTTTACGCGCTTCTTTCCGTCGAAAGTCTCAATGGTTCGCAAATCAGGATTGAGGTTGTCAATCAGTTTGTGCAGTTCCATATCGGTCAGTTCGCTTTTCACCTCATAGATGGCATATACACGGAACGCAAAAGGAATGGTCTCACTCCGATTAAGTTGTTTGAGCCGTTTTTCAATGTCGTGCGCATAGCCTATCTTCACATAATCCTTAAATGACGGGTTTGTGAGAATGTAAATAACGCCTTGGTGATTTTGTTTGGTCATCTTATAAAAATTTCGTTTATTTCAAATGTCGTTTATTTAAATATGTAGAAATTTGTTTTGCACATCAATGTTATATTTTCTCGTACTCCTCTATTAAATAGTTGACCCCAGACAACATCTCATTATTCATTGCTTTTAGGGAGTGAATGTTGATTTCATATTGCTCTGGGAATCTTTTAAACTCTCTTGCCATTCTTTTTAACCCCTCTGGACACAAACAAGAGGGATTGTGTTTCATCTCCAGCCCTCCTAACGAAGGAAAAATTGCATTAAATAATGGTTCTTCAACTCGTACTCCAAATATTTTTTCTACAGCATCGTTTGTCAATTGAATAAAATACGGAATGCGAACAACTTGATATCCGTTTTTCTGATATATGATAGTGTTATTATCATCTTTAATGATACTTGCAGGATTTGTATAGTGTGGCAAACCATCAAATTCAACGACTAATTTTAAACTATCACTTCTATAATCAGGTCTGATTTTATGATTTTCACCATCTTTGTGAATTCCAAATGCTTTATCATGAATCCAATCTTTAGTATCAGGAAAGATAACTGCTAAGTACTCATCTAACCCCGTCCGGTGCAAACTAGTTAATGGATCTTTGCCATCCGCTTTACTCGAATGTTCTCTTAAAAATCCCCATTTTTCATGACTCGTATTTTCTTCCATAACTATAAATATTTACTATAAGCCCAATACTGATTTTAGTTGAAACAAAAATGGTTTAAAAGAATAATAGTCCTCTTCTTTCAATAACTTTTTCTTGTATAATTCTGCTATTTTGCTTTTAATGCTACTGGCCAATGTGCTGCACTTTTTTAATTGTGCATATGTTGGCTCTCCTCCAATATTGGGTAATTGAACTATTTTATATGTACTTCTGAGAAATATATCTTCCAAATAAAACTCATTATTATTTGGATCTACTATGGGGTAATTATTGTTGTAAAAAACTATCTTAATTTTATCTTTCCCCTCATCTATAAGCTTTTGTGCTTGTTTTGCACCTTCGCGTCCTTCGCTATCAAGGTCAAACACAAATACAATTCTTTCCAAGGTATCATATAGACCTGATAATATTTCATCGTTGAATGTTTCTACCAACTTTGCCCCTCCTGTATAAACAAATGAGACTTTTTCCAACACTTTGTATTGAGCCTCATCTTTCCCACATGCTTGTATTGCAGCTGCTATATAATTAATATCTCCAGGACCTTCTGTTATAACTAGATACTTTGAAGCAATTAAGCATGCTCCATCGATGTAATTAATATTATTATTTGCCATTTTGACAATCAAATCTCGGTGCTGAACACTAATCGCTCTGCCATTCTCTATGGGATAAATATTATCATTGACCATAAGATTAGTAAAAATGGGCGAATGTGTTGAGAGTATTGTTTGACCTTCAAATGAAGTAATCGACTCTAGCAATTTCTTTTTGTTGTCTATATGCACATGTGCGTCAGGCTCGTCTAAAAGAACAAGTGAATTATCATCACCAAGGACTTGAGATATACACTCTATCAAAATCATTTTCTTTTCGCCCTCACTCAAATTATCAAAATCAATATCATTAACATATATTTTAATATCCGTTATGAGCTTATCAATAGTTTGTTTTTTTTGCTGATTTTTCTTTGGAAGAGACAGTAAATATAAAAATTGGAAAACATAATTAGGAACATACCGGTTTGACGCACCGTAGGAAGTCATATCTGTCGTGGCAATAATATTAGCATTTACCAAATGATTTTCATCTTCATCTTGTAATCGTTTGATATAATCATACCATCTGCATGCTGCATGATTTGAAAATTTCTCCCTTTTCTTTTCATCTGCCTCAAAATGCATGTCAACAGATTTTATATCATTTATCAACAAATTATTCTTTAAAAAATCTTTTACTACATCTTTTGTAGAACATAACAAAGAGATAAATGCTATTTTCCAACAATACTTGTTTATATACATTATCTTAGGAGAAAAGGATTTATCTTTTATGGCACCTTTAAAATATTGCATATAATAGTTTTCGTATGCCATATCCCACAGGCGCAAATCTTCGCCACTATAGCAAGCAATAATAGACGAAGGGCATATTTTATCCCCTTTATTAAGTGGTACGACATTATTATGTTCATCAAGGGTTGAATATGTATAAGGTACACCTCCCAATTCGTATGTTATTGTATAACCTTTTACTTGTTCTGTATGCGGAATGCCATATAAATCATTAAAAATCAAACTTATTGCCTCTAAAAGGTTACTCTTGCCAGAACCATTCAAACCAATAAGGGCAATATATCCTGTATTAGAAGAAAAATCAAATGTTTGTTTTTTGATATTCTTATAATCCTCTATGTATAGTGAGATTAAACGCATATAATATCATATTTTGTTGGAAGATGTCTTTTACAAGACAAATTAATTCAAGTATTTCTCTTTCAAAACAGCTAATTCATCCTCAAACTCTTTATTAATATAATCTTCAATTGTTAGGGTTAATGTTAAGGAAACCGTTGTTCCTTCTAAATTCTCACCATTCTTCTCTTTATCAATCATTTGGTTGATAATTTCCAATGATTTTTCTGGGTATTCCTCAATTTGACCGATTAGTACAGAGGGTAGTTCTGAAAATGCTAACAAGCACTTCTTAAAATCATCAGGAACAATTGTGCTTTTTATTTCAATTCCCCATACAAGGAAACTAGAGTACAATTTTGAATAAGAACGCGCTACATAAAGCAATCCGTTTAAGTCAGATTTCACTCCAGGCTGGCCATAGAATAGATTAAAAGGTTCTATTAATCTATTCATAGAATCTATGTAGTTTTGCATTTGACCAACTTTAAACTGAATCCAATCTAACAATTGATTAAAGTCTTTAATATGATTTGTGGACTTTACTTTCACCGAATAATCAAAGTCGTTCCTCAAATCATGCAATTTGTTGATTTCATCAAGAAACACTTGCATAAAAAATCTTATCTCATAGTAGGGCTCTTTTTTCATGATAAGATCCAATGCCTTGCTTGATACCTTTGAGAATATCTCATTCTCGCCAAAAGATTGAAAACTATTTCTCGTTTTCAATGATTCTTTAAACAGTATGGAAAATTGACTCTTTAGAATTTCTGTAATGTCTTGTGCTTTTTCAAAGCCAAAATTCCATATTCCGCGCTTTTTCCGGATATCAGAAAGAAATTCGAAGATTTTTTCATTGTCAACAATGCCTGAGAGATTCATGTTTGGATTCTTTTTCCCATACAGGAAGTATTGACAACATTTCTTTTTTTGCAAATGTATAAATGGGAATCCCTTTTTCAACGGCAGTCAAAAACTCCGTGTTTGTTATCGATTTTCCAGAATCTAATATGGAACCATATTTATCACCAATTATTAGCACGAATATATCAGCTTCATTCTTGACCGCATTAATGCAATTCTCAGAGCTATTCAAATTAGGGTTGACTGGAAAATCGTTTAATTCAGAAAGGATGGGATTATGTCCTAAATCAATAATACATTGTTTAATGTCGTTTCTGACTTGTGACAAGTCATAACAGGTAGAACTCACAAAAACATTTACCTTTGACATCTTTAGTTGTTTTTATTGTTTTATTCAAATATCTTTCTTTCAAATTCTTCTAAAGCCTCTTTTCTTAAATTATCAGCTTGCTTCTTCAAACCATTAATTTGTTCCATTTGTTTGCTAATATGCTCAACTATTGAGTTTTGAATATTAATTGGCGGTAATGGAACGGCAACTGCTTTAAATGTCTCTTCGTTTATTCTTGGCATTCTTGCACCACGATACGCATTCGTGATTTGTTGTTGAACTGCACTCGAGGACAAATAATACTTGAAATAGTATGGATTTATTGATTTTTTTATTGAAAACACAAAAAATTCCGAGGAACACACTATGTTTTCGTTTTCCGACTCGTTATACCAGTATTTGTTTAAATATGGTCGTAATTTTCCATACAAAAAGAAATCTTTAGGCACACGAACAGTCTGACTTTTGACCTCTGAACCCTTTATTATCTTTTCTTCTGTAAGTACACCCGTTCCTTTTTCAATATTTTCCATTCCGATGTATTGATAAGAGTTTTCAGGGTATTTTGAGGTCTCAATTCTCAGAGAATTCCCCTGAAAGTCTTGCATGAAACTATTTATACATTCATTCATTGGAATATTCTCATAGTTGCCCTTAAAACTATTCTTTTGAGTAAAATACACAACATCCCACCTTTCAATCTCCTTAAACTTAACAAACTTCAAATACCTGTATTCCTTTTTTATCTCATCGCCCCAATGGTATGCGTCGGTCATTTCTTCCCTTTGCCGATTGCTTACAACATACTCCATTTGCGGCTCACCTACTACAGTTGCCGTTGGCTCCGCTTGCGTGTAACTTTTTTGCCTAATCCCCAACTCTGACAACAAATAGTCTTCAATTTCTTGTTCCATTTGTGCGGCTCGCTTTTCAAATGCTTCCGATTGACTAATCTTATCATTGTAAGCAGACACTAATGTTCGCTGCATATCAATAGCGGGCAAAGGAATTTTTTGAGATAAGAATAGTGGCTCCTGAAGATAATGTCTATTCGTTGTCCCATTGCTTGCTTTTTCTGCAAAGTTCACAAAGGCTCTTGTTGTTGTTACAAGAGACAAATAATGTGAATCAATCAGTTTCTCGTTGACATCAAAAGTCCAGAAATTTCCTGTTATTATGGCATTGTCACATTCAAGAGGAACCACACCCATCGCACCATTGCGAGCATCAATTTTAGAGAGAATGAATTGTCCTTGGGAAATGACAAATTGCTGTTTTGTCCCAATGTATTTCCCGTATAGTTCATCTCTAAGACAACACCCCCCGTTATTAGTTTTTATCGTAACACGTTTGTATGAAACATTATCCTCCACGGTAATAGCGGTTTTATTACGTGTTAGAAACGAACCGATTTTTTTCAATTCAAAATTTCTTCCAAAATTCAAATTACTATTGATTGAATATTGGACGCTCCAATTCTCGAGTTCCTTGTATCTTACAAACTTCAAATATGTATAAATGTTGTCTTGCATGGAGGTTTGTTTCTATAGTTTATAAAAAATTTCACGTTCTGATACAAAACCTTCTGCTATTTGGATCCTGTATATGTTTCCATCATTACCCAAATCATACTTTGTGTATTTAACAGGCACGTTCCATAGCCTCATTTCTTTACGGTATGGTGTAAATTCTTCAGCAAGAGGAATAAGCTCGTTCTCAATAGCAGCTCCAGTGGTACTTATACCGGCTTTCTGCACCTCGGCAATAGGGATCTCATAATCAAATCGTTCTTTTATTATAGATTTGATTTCAGTATTTTTTTGCTCGTTTATCTTTTTCTTCCTTGCATTCAGCTCTTTCTTCTTCTCTTTTGACAACGCTTTATTTCCTCGTTTTGCAAGTTGTATTTCTATGTCTGAAAGTTCATCGGAATACTTTGCTTCAACTGTGTTTATTGCAGAAGTCTTTATTTTTTTGTATTCTTCTGCTTCATTCTCCGTAAATTTCCTAAAAAACAAAAGACTTGGCTTTACTGTAGCTCCTGAAGCCATGAAAACATCTTGTGGGATTGAAACAATAAGCAAAATTTTCGCCTTGCTTTCTACAAATTCGCGCACTTTTTGAAGATTCGAGTTGTTTAATACTCCTTCTGGCAATACTATTCCCATTCTGCCTCCTGGTTTCAACAAATTAAGGCAACGCTCAATAAACAACACTTCGGTTAATCCATTGTCTATTTTATAAAGACTCAACAACGATTTACCTACATTGTCATTAACCTGTTTCAAAGCATCTTTATATGCGTCACCATATCGTTTTATATACTCATCGATTTTATCTTGGTCAGTAAATTTATCTGCATCAGTTATTTTCAAGTCTTTTTCCACTCTTGATCCAAATGGAGGATTTGTTAGAATTACATCAAATCGATTTTCAAAAATGCCATTTACATTCAAAAGTCCGTCATGATGATGAACGCCACCATGACCGTCTCCGTGCATGATCATATTCATTTTTGCCGTACGAGCCATTCGTGGATTGGCATCTGTTCCATAAATATAATCGAATGATAAAGAACGAAGACGGCCTTTTTCATTGTTGATATTTAGCTCTTCATTTAGATGTGCAAAAGCATCTGAGACTTTCGATTCAATCTGTTGTTTCTTCTTCTCAGAAAGGGTGTCGAAGTCTTCTTCATAATACTGTTGTTTGATGGCTTCTTTTTGGTCCTCAATGTCCTTTTCGATATGCTCACGAACGTATTCAAAGGCTTTGATCAAGAAACCGCCACTGCCACAACAGGGATCACAAACATACTCACCTTCTTGTGGATCAAGAATTGAAACCATGAAGTCAACTATTGTTCGAGGTGTGAAGAATTGTCCGAGTTCGCCACGGAATGTTTTTCCCAAGAATTGTTCAAAAGCAATACCTTTCACATCATCAGAAGTCGTCGAAAGATTGTATATTTCTAATTCTTTGACTATTTGTTCAAAACTGTTTTCCCGAATCTCAATTTTAGCATTGTCGTCAAAAAGGTGGTCGTTGGCAAATTGTTGCTTTGTTTTCTCAAATAGATTTTGATAGAAAGGAATGTAATCTTTCACTCCCATCTCTTTGTTCAGATTTTCGTATGCTTTACGATTTTCGACAAAACGGTCTTTTGAAAAGATTTGTCCTTCGTTATTCTCGCGTTCATAACGAATCTTGATAAACAGAATTTTGCTTATTTCATCAAAAGCTGCTTCTGGGGATAGTTTGTCGTTGTTTCGAATGATATTGTGACATTTGAAAAGAAGTCGCGAAAATTCATCTCGAGAAAACGCTTTTGTTTGTTTTAGTAATTTGTCAATTTCTTTTTGATTGTTAGCCTTTGATGCGTCAGGAATATCAATAATTTCTTCAAGTCTTTTGGGCAATTCACCTTTTATCACCCTAAATATTCTAGTCTCTTTCAGATTAGTTGTTACAAAAAAATCGGCACCAGCCCATGATGCATAATTGTATCCTTGAAAATAATCCGCCTCATGGATTGTAATCGATTCGGCTTTGCATTCCACAACAATAATTGGACTTTTGCTGCTCTCTTTGTCTTCTCCATTTTTCCAAATAACAATGTCAGCACGTGCAGCACCTTGACCTCTTTGGGAATTGGACACTTGTAGCTCCTGGTCCATTTGCGCAACGGAATAACCATAATTGTCAATTAATCTACAAATGTATTTTTGACGAACCTCTTCTTCAGGTTTTAAAACAAGCCATTTGTCTTTCAGTGGCGCAAATATTTTATTGTCTTCTATTTGTATTTCCATTATTTATTTAATTTTACTCGCAAATATAAACATTTCAAATTTAATCCCCTAATCTACAACTTATCATTACAAAATCACAATCTGCGAGATGGAAGGAATATCATCTCACGGCAGTTGTGTTATCTCTATACATAGCCCTGTCTCAAGGGGCCTAATCAATCTGCAAATATACAAATTCTTTGCCGTATTTCAGGTTCTCAAAACCATATTTTGACAAATTATTTTTAAAAAATAGATGTTGATATACGAAAATACAACCTACTGTCAAACAGTAAGTTGTATTCTTGTTTGGGAATTTGGCCGATTTTTATTTGGGAGCTTGGCCGATTTTTACTTGGGAACTTGGCGAAAATTCATTCGGCGAGTTGGCGGATTTTTGTTTGGCGAGTTGGCGGGTACGGTTCCTCTTATTTCAGCAGTTTCAAAATCTCCTTTTCCGAGGCTTCGGGAAGGAAGTTGCGGAAGTGGGTGAGCATCCGCTCCAAAGACGCTTCTGGGGTGCGTGGGCAGCGGCAAATGTCTTTGCCATAGAGCTGCTCCGGTGTGGTTAGCAATGACCAGCCCCAGCCGTATTCATGGCCATGCTTGTCCCTGGGATAGACAAAGTCTTCGGTGACAATGCGGCAGGACATCTGTAATCGTGTGACATAGCTGTCGAAACGGCTGCGCATCTTCGGTCCCGTGAGACCGCAAGCGGCACGCAACTCACGGGTGATCAGGCTGCCATGTTCCTGCAAAGTCAGCAGGATGGCCTCCTCAACACTGCCTTCCTCGGGAGCTGGATGCCGACTGCGACGATAATTGCAGAAATCAGGCCACCACTCACGGCTGATGAAGCCAGCCTTGTTGGCGAAAAATTTGCCGTACATGCAATCTCCGTCAAGGACAATCGGACCTTTCCACTTCCATAGCGGCCAGTCCCATCCTCCGTCGGAAAAGGTCACATAACGGCAGTCTTCGCTTACGATTTCCTCCGCTGAGTAACCCCAGATGCCACTGTCTAATAACGGCAGAAATCCAATTCGCTGAATCAACTCCGTCAGTTGCGCAATATTATATACTTCAGGGAATTTCATGCTGTTTTACCCCAGCATCTCCTGGACATCTTTCTCGAAGTCGGCGGGTTCTGCGGTGGGCGGGAAGCGTTTCACGGTAGCGCCGTCACGGGAAATGAGGAACTTGGTGAAATTCCACTTGATGTCGCTTTCTTTTTCCACGCTCTTGCTGATAGTCTTGAACAGTGCCGCTGTGGCTTTGGCCTTCAATCCTTTGTATTCCTCAGTGGGAGCTTGCGACTTCAGATACTCGTAGATGGGATGCGCCTCTTTGCCGTTCACGTCAATTTTTTTCATCAACGGGAAGGTGACACCATGGTTAAGGCGGCAGAATTCGGCAATCTCCTCATCAGAGCCGGGTTCCTGGTTGGCGAACTGGTCGCAGGGGAAGCCGAGGATGACCAAACCCTGGTCTTTGTACTTCTGATAAAGCGCTTCCAAACCGTCATATTGCGGAGTGAAACCGCACTTGGAGGCGGTGTTGACAATCAGTAAAACTTTGCCGCTGTACTGCGACATTTCTACCTCTGCGCCCTTATTATTCAGAGCTTTGAAATCATAAATTGTAGCCATATTCTTTGAAGATTAATTGTTTTTCGATGCAAAGATATAAAAAATTTTTGAAGTCTATTTGTACTGCTTATCTGCTTGATGAACAAAGTCTCAAATCACCTTTTGATACGCCAGCCGCTCATCGCCGTTGGCCAGAAGGATGATACCGCAATACTGGAATCCGTGTTTCAGGATGTTGTGTTGCATGATATGATTGTCGCGGTGCGTGTCGATGCGGATGTTGCGCTCCCTGTCGAAGCAAAACTCCATGATACTCTGGAAGATACCATGCACCTCTGGAAAGCTGGCAATGCGATGGATGACGTGATAGGGTAGTGTGTCATCCAGCCATTCACCCTCGTAAATCTTCGAGTAAGTAGGCTCAGGAGAAGGTAGAAAAGCGAAATACGCCACAATCTGTCCGTTGTCTTCTACCACATAACCGCCACCTTTTTCCATATCCGACTGCACAACCTCCAACGAAGGATAGCCGTTGATCCATTGGTTCAGGTTGCCGGACTTAACCATGATGGCTTTGCCTGCGGCAAAAACCTCCATAACTCTCTTTGCATCTGCGGGCAACGACACTTTCCTGATAACGCGATGTTCCATTGTTCTTGTATTTTTGTTTGTCACCACCGTAATTTTGGCTCTAAGGTAATTTGCCTTTTTTGACCATCAGCCCCGATAATTTCCAAAATATGTTTGACTTGCTCGTCAATGTTGTATTCTTCCTCCCACGAATAATCTGTGACGGGCCGCCCATTAACGGTAACAATCGTATCGCCCAGTGCCATGCCTGCACCAACCGCATCGCCATCTCTCTCAAGTGCCCCCACAATCCAACCACTGCCAATATCTGTGCGGTTTCTGAAACTATAATCGTATGTTGGTGCCAACGGCGTATCTTCTTTGAAACGATGAAGATAAAGCATCTCATTTTTTGCATCAATAATGATGTTGTATTTCGACCAAATTGAATTACCAATCACCCCGAGGTATGGAGCTTCACTGAATGCGCCAGCTCCTTCCGGAATATAGGAAATTGGCTTTCCAAATAGGGTGTCATTACCAACAACAATCCAATTGGATAACATATCCACAAAGTATTCCTGCTCCTTATCGCCAAGACCGAATTGTGTAACATCAAAAATATGACGCTTACCCGGAATGTCTTCGAGCCGATATCGCTTTGTTGTTTGTGTGGTAAAATCGACAGTGCTGCCGCTACCTGTGTCCATCAGATACCAACCTTTGACGCTTTTGCCGCCGATATTTGTCTCTGCCTGAAAAAGAATCCTGTTATTCTCATATTTAATGGGCAGGCACATGTAGCCTTTGGTGTCAGGCTTCCCCACCTTGTATTGTTTGAGGTAATTGTGTTCGAAATTGATTTCAAACGGATAATCGGCAATGTATTTGATGCCCCAAATCGCATCAATATGGCAATCCACAACGTCTCTAAGCTTAAAAATCGGCACAATGCCATAATGCTCTTCAACATTACCGATATGTATTTTTGTCGGGTCAACGATAATCTTGACTTTGGTTGCTCCCGCACCACCGCCAGCCATAGCGTATGCGTAATTTTCCGGAATCCATTGGGAATGGGACAACCAAACGCTGTCCACCCCGAACATATCTGCCGCCCCCGTATCAAACAAAACATTGCAATCAACAGTGTCGTTGATGGTAGCGTGTACGTACAAATGTCCCCGGTAAAGGAAGGGAATGCTGTCATTTTGCGCCTTGCATTGCAGACTGCCGCAGAACAACACAGTGGCGAACAAGCATACGAAAAACCGTTTCATTTTGATAGGGTATTGATATTCAGTGTGCAATAATACTGATTTTTTAAGAGATTCGCAATATATCAAATAAAAAAAATAACGGAATTATTCCTTTTGGTCTTGCATTTTTTTCAAATGACCTTCTCTTTTCCTCATACCATACATCTTTCGTGTACGAATTAATATTAAACCCTCTGCGAGGGTAATTTGGGAATGTAGGATATCTCGTATTCTATTGATATTGATTCCCCTGACGGGGAAAATAATATCCCGCAGGGATTCAATATCAATAGAACATAACATCACAACACATTTCTTATCCCGTAAGGGATTTAATATCAATAGGGCTATAGCTGATGCGACAAATCTCTCCCCATAAATCTACATTTCAACAAGACTAAAAGGGATAATTCTGAAAAATAAATCACAAGACATGTTCCAGTTCCAATAGATATTTCTTCCTCTCCAAGCCTCCTGCGTAGCCTGTAAGGGAGCCGTTGGTACCAATGACACGATGACAAGGGATGATGAGACTGATGGGATTGCGCCCCACGGCACCGCCTATGGCTTGTGCGGACATGTTTTTCGTTAGCAATGTTCCCTGTATAGATGTGCCTTGTAGAGATGCACCATGTAACGATGCATCCCGTAGAGACGTACCGTGGCATGTCTCTACATATTGTTTGGAGATTTCCCCGTATGTCACTGTTTTTCCGTAAGGTATGGCAAGAAGCAATCTCCTTACCTCTTGTTGGAAAGTCGTACCCTTTGGGGCTAATGGCGGGATGAAATCAGGGCATTCCCCTGCAAAATAAAGGTCAAGCCACTTCCTTGTCTGCTCAAAAACAGGCAAATCAGGGTATTCGGAAGATTCATTTGTAAGCGTGGCGGCAAAGTGCTTTTGTCCGTCGAACCATAGTCCAGTAAGTGCATGGCCATCGCTGGCAAGCGTGATACCACCGATGGGCGAGTCGTAATGTGCGGTATAAGTCATCGCGGCACTTTTATGTTCGACTGAAACCTGCAGCTGCCTACCTCATAAACTCGTATGCTCCGATATCAGGAATGGTTACGCGGGGGTTGCCGTCGAGGTCATAGTTCACACCGATGTCCCTCTTGCCACGGTTGATAGCGTAGGAGAGAACCCCAAGATGGTAGTCGTTGCGGCTGGCACTTACAAACTCAGGATCTCCATGATGGCAGTTGATGAAGTGATCATTGTTAAGGCTTGACTTCGTCAGACAGTTTTCAAAAGTATAATTGAATGGAGCCTGGGTGTTCTCGCCGATGTAAATTTCCTCGTTGGAACTGAGATTGCCATAGACAATGCAGTTGACAAACGAGGCCTGTGTTTCCATTGGGATTTTGTACAAGTCGGTAGTATTGCTGAGGTATAAGGCCGGATTCTGGCGGGCTGGGGTAGTGCTGAAATAGTTGCCTACCGTCACATGCTTGAAGTTGTATTCACCGGCTTCCAATTGCAGACTGCAACTGCCGTTGTTGCCAATGACGCAGTTGGTGGCCTCGATATTGGAGTAGCGCGACAAAATGCCGCTGTTGTATGTGTTTTTAATAATGGTGTTGGTGATGACATTGCGGTTGAGGGTGACTGTGATATCATTAAAGCCGCCCCAAGGCTCAATTTGCAGTCCTACGTATGAATTGGAGATGATGGCGTAGTCGATGGTATTTTCCTCGTTACCTTCGAGAATCCAAATACGATCCCACTGGTTGTAATCCCCATCGTATTGCGGTTCCAGTCGGTCACCTCTGAAGATGACCGGCTGTTCACGGGTGCCGTTGACATGGATGTTGCCATAGCGCCATACCAGCAGTCCGCTGCCTTTGTGGAAATAGATGCGGGTGCCAGGGTCAATGTTGAGTGTGCCCAATGAGTCCACAACGGCCCAGCCGCCCATCACCACGTATGGTTTGTCGTTGTGCCATGTGATGTTCTCGTGCTCGTGGGCAATGACTTTTATGCCAGAGGATGCATCGGCCACAATGAAATTGGCATCTTGCCCGAAGGCAGTTAGGCGTACTCTCTGTTCCACCTTGCCGTGCTCGAACATAATGGAATCGCAAACCAAAAACGGCTGGTTCTGATTACCTGGATTGATGGTAACCTTGGCGAAGACAAAAATGCTGTCTTTGGCGGGAATTAGCACATCTTGCTGTATGTTGCCTGCCACTCCGTTGACGTTGATGCTGTACGGTGAGTTGTTTCCTCCTCCAAGATAGATGTCCACTTTCAGGTCTTGTTCTGAAGGATTATACACCGTAAAACTACGGGTGGTGGAGCCTAAAGAGGTGAATATTGTATCGAAGGTGATGGAAGTGGTAGAAAACTGCAATTTTACATTGTCGTCAAATACTGGCTTCCGACAGGCACTGCCACAGAGGGCGAGGAGGAGGAGGGTGAAGTATAAGGTTTGTTTTTTCATTGTTCAGAGTTGTTGATTACAGGATTACGGGATTACATGGTTAGGAGGTTAGAAGGTTAATGTTTAGAGTTTAGGGGGATTTATTGATTATGGGTTATGGATTTTGAATTTTGAATTATTCGTGCTGTCACCTCTCCGGCTGTCATATATGACAGCCCTACATTTTTCGAACGCAAGCATTGCGTCCCTACTGTAACTTCATTCATAACGTACTTTTTCCAAAAATAGTGCATGGGCGGGGGCGGAATCACCGGCTTTGCAGCGGTCTTTCTGTTCAATGATATCCTGAAAGTCCTGCACGGAGATTTTGCCTTTGCCCACCAATAACAGTGTTCCGACGATGGCACGCACCATATTCCGCAGAAAGCGGTTGGCAGTAATCGTGAAGACCAGCTGGCCGTCGCACTGCTCCCATTGGGCGTGCGTCACGTGACAGCGCATGTTGTTGACCTGCGTGTGCACTTTGGAGAAACTGGTGAAATCCTCATTCTTCAACAGCAAACTGGCTGCTTCGTTCATCTTGTCCACATCCAATTTCTCGAAAACCCTGTGGGCGTATGGGAAATTGAAAGCATCCTTGCGGATGTTGACATAGTAGCGGTAGGTGCGGTCGATGGCGTCAAAACGGGCATGGGCGTCGTCGGCTACGGGCTCAATGGAGTATATGACAATCTCCTTGGGCAAGAAGCTGTTGAGCTTGTTGACTAATTGCAAACGTCTCTCCTCACTCAGCTCTTCAGGGAAGTCGAAATGGGCCATAAAGTCGCGGGCATGAACACCCGTGTCGGTGCGGCCGCAGCCTGTGATGGCAATGCGCTCACGCTGCCCGTCATCAGAGGGTTGCTGGAGTAACAAAGTCAATGCATTTTCGATAACTTCCTGTACACTAATATTTTTCGGCTGTATTTGCCAACCGAAAAAAGGTGTTCCATTGAAAGCTAAACGCATGAAGTAACGCATGGACTATCGCAGGTTTTTCAGTTTCTCCACCACTAATGGTCTGTCTTCTTTATAGGTAACTCCAAACCATTGTGAGTCAGTGACTAACACTTTGATAGTTGCTGTGCCGCTGGTGAGGAAATGGTTGGCTACTGTGGGAATCTGGAATTCAGACTTGGGATTGTCGTTGTTTTTCTGCAAGAAATCTTTGAACATATCATTCAGACAATCAAAGAAATACGGAGTGAATCCCCAGAAATTCATGGAAACCACAGTGTCTTCCGCCAGCACGGTCACAGTGCCGTTGTCATCCACATTGCGGATGCCTTCGGCGGTGCGACTGATCTTGGTCATCTCGGTGACGGAGGTCAGCTCGTTCCGCTCGTTGGTGCGGCATACGCCACGCGACACGGAGCCGTGTTCCGATAGAGTGTTGGGCAGCAGATAGCCCACCATGGCAAACTGCGGCTTGTCTCCTTCTTGAGGCTTTTGCAGAAAATCGGCCATTACCTTGAAACTATTCTTGCCGTAAAAGTCATCGGCATTGATGACAGTAAACGGCTCGTGGATAGCGTCTTTGGCTACCAGAATGGCATGTGCGGTGCCGTAAGGTTTCACGCGTTCAGGGTTGACCGTGAAGCCCTCAGGGATGGCATCCAACTCTTGGAAAACATAGCTGGTGTCGATTTTGTCGGCATATTTGCTGAGGATGAATTTCTTAAAATCCTCTTCCATGCTTCTGCGGATAACAAAAACTACGCGGCCATAGCCTGCGTCAATAGCATCCTGGACGGAGTAATCCATGATGGTTTCACCATTCGGTCCGAGGTGGTCTAACTGTTTCAATCCGCCGTAGCGACTGCCCATTCCGGCAGCGAGTATCAATAAGGTTGGTTTCATAGTTGGTACATATTTAAATCTTGCAAAGATACAAATTATTTTAATGTGCCAATTAGCAAATGTGCTAATGTGCCAATTGAATTTGCTATTTTACTAATTATCTAATTTGCTAATTGAAAAAAAACACTACCTTTGCATTCTCTATCAATGAGTGCGCCTTTATGAAAAAATTCTTCGCTATCATAGCATTTGTGCTCCTGTCGGGCTATGTGTCCGCCCAGTATCCGCAGGTCGTCTTTTCGGGACAGGACTTGGCGGAATACATGGATGAGACCGTCATTTTCGCCCAGACTTTGTATGTTTGTGGGCATAGCGGAAGAACCTTATATTTGTCCTACGAGCGGATGCGGTCACCTGAAGAAGTGGCGCCAGTAGGTACGGCGGAGTTTACTGCCCAGCAACTGAAATGCGAGTCGGGCTTCCTGACCGCTTACTGCTATCATATTTTCGCCGATACGGTGCGCTTGGGCTCTACTGTAACCAATTTACAAGCGTATGTGACCGATAGTCAAAATATTACCATCTATGGTAATTTGAATTTCGGCAACTCACAGGCCCCGACAAGCCGACCTGATGTGGGGGATGCGCGTTTGCTACTCTGTGCTTCCAATCTACAGTATTATTGCCCGATATGGCAAGGAACATACGGTGCTGGCAGCGATGAGGAGTTTAGGGTACAGAATCTGAAAATTCTGAAGGGCTTGTCCAATATCAATGCCGATTTGTATGCACTGGAAGAGGTGCAAGAGGGCACGGCAGGATTGGATTCGTTAGTGAACGGACTCAATGCCCGTACCGCCCCGGGACGCTATGCTTACATTTCCGACGGAAATACGACCACCAGCACCTATACTAAGGTGGCCTTGATTTACCGCACGGACAAGTTGGCCCCATATTTGTCGTTAGGTTTTCCATATACTTATTCTTCTTCGGTTTATCGTAAGCGTGAGTATGTTCAGGCTTTCACTGAACTGGCTACCAATGAGCGTTTTATAGTCAGTGTGAACCATTTTAAGGCGAAAGATGGCACGGGCAGTGCCTCTACCAATGCCGCACGAATGGCTAATGTGCAACAGCTGGTGAATTTCCTGACCACGCATTTGAACAGCAATTATTATAATGATACAGATGTGTTGATTGTAGGGGATTTGAATTGCAATTCGTATGAGGAACCTCTTCTTTATCTGGAAAATCATAATTATCAGAACCAGCTAAGAGTCTATAGCCCAGATGAGTACTCGTATGTCTATGACAATCAGGTGTCGTATCTGGATCATGTGTTTGCCTCTTCCTCTATGGCAGCTCAGGTGACGGGTGCCGCACCGTATCATTTGAATGCCGATGCTTCTTACCGTCAAGGCTATTACTATGGAGATACCACCATGTATCGCTATTCGGACCATGACCCGATAGTGGTAGGCCTGAAATTAGGCACCAATCAAATTTCAATTCAAGATAATGAAAATTCTGAAAATGAAACAGTTGTCTATACTGTTGGAAAGAATATCGTAATTCGCTCCGAGCAAGAGACTGATGTGATAGTATATGATTTGTTGGGCAGAACCATAGCTTATCGCAGCCAGTTGCAGCAAGGCTATATACCCATGCCTACCGCAGGCCTATACCTCGTTCGTGCTGGAAATCAAGTAAAGAAAATTGTTGTCGAATAATTTCAATAAATGTTGTACTTTTGCCATAAAAATAATAAATTTGAATTTTTTTGTCACTACCCCGGCCTTCGGCCACCCCTTCTTAGAAGGGGAATTGAATTTTAAACTTTGAATTCTAATCCTTAATCTCTGTCCCCTATAACCTAATAATCCTCCCATGCAAGAAATAATCTCTTTCCTCGACCAGCTGATGCGCAATAACAACCGTGAGTGGTTCAACGCGCACAAAGAAGAATACAAATATGTGCAAGGAAAATTCAATGAGTTTTCTTTGAAATTGATGGAAGCGGTAGCGGCTTTTGATTCCGATGTCTATGGCCTGGAATTGAAAGATTGCACCTACCGAATCTATCGCGATATCCGTTTTTCTTCGGATAAAAGACCGTATAAGAATCATTTAGGTTGCTTTATTTGCAAGGGTGGCAAGAAATCTGGTAATGGCGGCTATTACTTTCATGTGGAGCCTGCAGAGGCTGATTATATCGGCGGCAATTTGTTGGCAGCGGGCATGTATGCGCCCACCAAGGAGTTGTTGGAGCATATCCGTCATGAAATCATATATGATGGCGAAGCCTTGGACAAGGCTGTCAAGAAAGCCAAGCATTGGAGCTTCTCGGAGGACAGTTTTCTGCGGCGAGTGCCCAATGGTTTACCCAAGGACTCTGCCTATTCCGATTATCTGCGCCTGAAAGACTATACTCTCATGCAGGCTCTGCCCGATGATATTTTGTTCGGTGATCAGGATAAATTGTTGGCCCATGTGGTGAAGCAATTCAAGCTGGTGAAGGACTTTAACCATTGGCTGAACGAGGCAGCGGAAATGCTCTAATAATGCACAATTAGTTCTAATATCAGTCTGTCCTCATTGCCTTCGAAATCGTCGTGGAAGAAGTTCTTCTCGTAGTTGAGGCGGATGCCGGCGCGGCAAGGTCTCTCAATGAAAATCATGGTGAAACCAGCAGTGATGCGCTGGCGGTAGGGCTCTATGGTGTATTCGCCGTTTTCGTTCAGTTTGCCGTTGCAGTTGGCGGAAATGGCATCGTAGCGCAGGGCTAATGCCACATTGTCCAACCAAATCTTATTAATCTTAAAGGCATAATAGGCAAAGCATTGCAGGGCATGCGTAGGTGCAAAGTCCAAGTTGTCGTACCATTTGAAAATGTACTCGGCATCCAGATGCAAGCCTTTGAAATTGTAGGCAAGGCCTGCATCAAAATTGTGCATCCTCAGGGCTTCGGGCTTCACCGCGGCATAGTTCAGCGACAGCTCAAAACCTTTGAAGAAATTGAAAGTGCCTCGGGCTACATAGTTCAGCGACTTCTGAAAATGCATTTGTTTGTCGAATCCTCCGCTATTGAACACCCCCGCTTTGAGCTCAAAAGGCACTACTTTGTCCCATTTGTATGAAATTACCCCACCGACATCACTCCATGCAGTAATTTTCTGGGTCAGAAACGATTTGTCGGAGAAATAGTACTGATAAGGCGATAGCAGGTTCTCGTTGCTGAAGGGCATTTTGTCGAAGCCGATGAGGAACGATAATCCTTTTACTGGCGTGAATTTGGCGAAGATGGCTACGGGAGAGAACTTTCCGCCGTAAGTTAAATCCACTAATGCCATGTAGGAAAACATAGGGTGTACATTGCCATACACACCGATACGGGTGTGGCGTAATTCAAAATGATGGGTGTATAAATTTGTGTTGAACTCGTAACGCCCCAACACCGTGGCGGTAAACTTGGGTATCAGGTCTCTTTTGTTGAATTTTTTTACTTTGGTGGTGTCGGCGGCAGTGGGGGACAATTGTGCGATGCTGTCATTGGGTTGGGCATATAGCATTGTGAAACAACATGAAAATAATACTATAAGCTGTAGTAGTCGGTTCATAGTGATGCTCATTTTTCATTTTGGCAAAAATAAGAAAATTATACTTGTTTTCAAAATTCTATATGGAAACTATAATGATTTTTGTGTACTTTTGCTGCCGAAAGACGTGGGGATGTGAGGGGTGCGTGCTCAAGGGGAGTGGACTTCGTCCAAAGGGGAGTCTCGGACTGGCGTCCTCGAGGGGAGTCTCATGCTTCGCATTCGAGGGGAGTTTCGCACTGCGTGCTCAAGGGGTGTCTTAACGTCTAAACGAAAAAAACTTCAACAATGAAAAAGGAAGAACCTGCTATTTCGAAAATGAATGTCATTGGGTTGCTGAAGAAGCTTTTGCCTTACGTACTGCCTTATAAATGGCTGCTGCTGGTGACTTTGATACTGACCTTTGTGGGGGCTTTGATGGCCCAGGTGAATGCCGTGGTGCTTGACCGTACTGTCGATGCCATCAACGACTTGCTGCACCAGCCTTCGTTCGCCTGGAGTACCGCCACCAAACTGCTGGTGATCGTGAGCTCAATCCTGTTGGGCAAGGAGTTGCTGTCGGCGGTGTTTACCTTTGGACAGCGTTTCTTTGGCGAGAAAATCCGTATCAACGTGAACCGCGACCTGTCGTTCAAGGTGATAAAGCGTGTGGTGACTTTCCGCATGGCGTTCTTTTCTGCCGAAGACAATGAGCCGGGTAAACTGCAAACCCGTATCGACCGCGGGGTGATGAGCCTGAGCAATACCGTCAAGAATTTCTTTATCGACATTTTACCATTGTTTACCAGTGCTATTCTGGCTCTGGTGCTGATGTTTGCCGCCAATGTGTACGTGGGTTTGGTGGCTCTGGTAATCGTTCCGTTATATTTTGTGATCACCTCGGTGCAGGCCAAGCACCTGAAGGGCTGGCGACGTAATGTTTTCGGCACCCATCAGGAAGTCAATAGTGGCATTTTGAATATCATTGAAAGCATGAATGTTATCAAGTCGTTCAACCGGGAACAGATGGAGAGTAAGAGACAGGCTGACTTGCAGATACGTTCAGCGGAACAGCAAATGGCCACCCGCAAGATTTCTTTTCTTTTCGAGGGTTTGAAATCCTTTATGGAACAGATTGGCACAGTGCTGATTATCATTCTTACCGCTTACTTGGTATTGATTGATTACCCTGGCATGACGATAGGTAAAATCATGTACCATGTGCTACTGTTCAATAATGTGAGTGCCCCTATTCGTCAGCTGCATAGGATTTATGATGATTTGAATGATGCATTGATTTATGCGGAAGGCTTCTTTGGCATTTTGGAGGCAGACGAGGAGGTGGAACAGAGCGGCAGTTATAAGCCTTCTGTGGTGAAAGGCGAGTTTGACTTGCGAAATGTGGAGTTTACTTACGGCAACGGAACTCACGCTATCCGTGACTTGTCGATGCACATTGTGCCTGGGCAAACCACAGCTTTGGTGGGACTAAGTGGGGCGGGGAAGACTACCATCGTTAACCTCTTGGATAAGTTCTATTCGCCTGACAGTGGTACGATAACGTTGGACGGCGTGCCTTTGGAGGAATGGGATACGCAGGTGTTGCGAGAGAATATCGGT
>JAEEGJ010002164.1_pt1 | contig 128665 bp, 99 predicted proteins | sample 8958761 | NCBI WGS metagenome assembly JAEEGJ01 (sample SAMN16246546, study PRJNA631951) | gut metagenome | biome: gut microbiome; feature: rumen; material: RS-attached | host: Bos | place: Iran: Karaj | collected 2018-10
CAGGTGGTTATTGCGGCGGGGTCCCACCTCTTCCCATTCCGAACAGAGAAGTTAAGCCCGCCTGCGCCGATGGTACTGCAATGCAATGCGGGAGAGTAGGAGACCGCCACTTTTCAGAGAGAAGCCCCTGATTCAATAATGATTCAGGGGCTTTTTGATAACTAAAAACAAAACCAATATGCGTTTAAAAAATATTCTTTTACTAGCTATATCGACATTTTTAATGGCATGTAGTTCTATTAGCAGTGATGGTGATGAACTAATAATTACCTCCAGGTTTAATAGTACATGGAATATTTACGAGGGTATTGTTCGTAATGATGACGGTAGTATTACCTATCATGCTTTGCCATGGGGTGGATTGGTTGGTGCTGTTAAAGAGCATAACATGCCTGCAGATTGGTCAGGCTATGAATCTATTCGTTTTGTTTTTTCTGAACCAGCAAAAGTTCCCATGCAGATTATGGTCTCTGATAAGTTAAAAACATGGGGCAAAGCTGGTATTACGTCGTTGACTTGTTATTTTGACGGACAAAATGTTACATCTATTGATGAGGTAGCACTTCAGGCATCTGATACTACAGTGATTACAGTGAAGAGTGTATATCTTACTCCAGGTAATGCTGTATGGGAGTCCACGCCCATTTGGAAAGGTAACTGCGCCCAAGGGAACTGGCAGAATGGATTTGTAATCGCCCCTGAAAAATTTACGACAGCCTACGAAGGTGATAAGTTAGAGATTATTTTTACTACGGACAAGAGTAATCCTGATGTTACTTTCTGGATGATGAAAACCATCTATAACGGAACAGACTCTACCTTACAAGGTAATGACAATGAGTTGAATAAATGGGGTTGTGCTACAATGGGTAAGGAAGCCACATCTTATCGTATTGTCTTAACTGCTCATGATGTTGCAAAGCTCAGAGAAAAAGGAATGTTTATCAATGGTTATTATAACACGATAACTCAGTGTAATTTGCTTCGAAAGAGTTTTTCGACTAGTGTCGACAAATAAGTTTGGTGATATGAAAAAAGTGATTTTAACAATGTCTTTGTTCCTTGCCGCAGCAGTATCATTGGCTGGCAATAAACTAATTCTAAATGATATCACCAGTGGTGAGTTTCGTGAGTCATCTATCTCTGTTGTCCAACCTCTCTCTGATGGGGAGTCGTATGCTCAGATGAGCAATGATGGTAAACGTATTATACAGTACTCTTTCAAAACGGGTAAAGAGGTTAGTGTGCTTTTTGATACATCTACAGCCAAGGGGGCTCAAATTGATTATATAGACGGTTACATTATCAGTCCGGATGGTCAACGCTTGTTAATTCAAACTAATACAGAACGTATTTATCGTCATTCTTTTTCTGCTAATTATTATATATATACGATTCGTAACAACCGACTGGTCCCGTTGTCTGAAAATGGTCCTCAGCAGACCCCCTTATTTTCTCCAGACGGTTTACAGATTGCTTTTGTCAGGAACAACAATATCTTTCTTGTAAAGGATAATGCGGAAGTACAGATTACCAAGGACGGAAAGCGTAATGAAGTAATAAATGGTATTCCAGATTGGGTTAATGAGGAGGAGTTTGGCTTGGTCTATTCTATGGTTTTTACTGCCGATAGTAAACAACTGGTATGGGTGCGATATGATGAATCGAAAGTAAAGGAATACTCCATGTCGCTCTATAAAGGTTTGAAACCTGTCCGTAATGAGTTTGCCGATTATCCAGGTTTTTATACCTATAAGTATCCGATTGCAGGCGAAGATAACTCTCATGTTTCCGTTATGAGTTTTGACATAGGTAGTCGTCAGACTCGCCAGTTGCAACTGCCTATTGGTGCGGACGGTTATGTTCCTCGGCTGAAGATGATAAGTAATTCTACTGAGATTGCCGCTTTTACGTTGAATCGTCATCAAGACTGCCTCCGTATATTCCTATGCAACCCCTTGTCAACGGTATGCAAACAGATTATCGAGGAGAAAGTTTCAAAGTATGTCCGCGAAGAAGCAATGTCAGGCATTCAGATAACCGACGGTCATATTCTCTTGCCGAGTGACCGTTCGGGCTGGTTGCATTTATATCTCTATAATATGGATGGGCAGTTGTTGCGGCAGGTAGAAAATGGAGACTATGAGGTGAGTGCTGTTTATGGTTATGACAAGGCAACGGGAGATACCTATTATGCCTCTCATGAGAGTGGTGCTGTCAACCAGAATGTCTGGGTGGCTCACAAGGATGGTCGTCGTGAATGCCTAACTCCTAAAAAGGGGTGGAATTCTGCTGTCTTCAGTACAAATTTCAGGTATTTTATCCATACATGGAGCGATATTGACACCCCTAATGTCTATTCGCTTTGCGATAATCGTGGAAAATTGAAGACCACTCTCATAGACAACCAGCAATTGCAAAAAAAGTTGGCCGACTATGATTTAGGCAAACGCGAATTGTTTACATTGACTACTGCAGATGGTGTATCGTTGAATGGCTGGATGATCAAGCCTGCCAATTTCGATGCGTCGAGGCAATATCCAGTTATTATGTATCAGTATGGTGGCCCAGGTAGCCAGCAAGTTAAGAATGCCTGGAACATAGGAATGAATGGCCAGGGCGCTATTATTGAACAGCTACTATGTCAACAGGGCTATATCTGCGTCTGCATAGATAATCGCGGAACAGGAGGACGTGGGGCTGAATTTGAGAAATGTACCTATCTTAAATTAGGTCAGTTGGAAGCTCATGATCAGGTCGAGGCTGCCTTATGGCTGGGTCGTCAATCCTATGTCGATAAGAACCGTATAGCCATTTGGGGATGGTCTTTCGGTGGATTTAATACGCTGATGGCTATGTCTGAGGGTAGGGGTGTTTTTCGTGCTGGCATTGCGATAGCGCCGCCAACCTCTTGGCGCTATTATGACACAATTTATACCGAGCGTTTTATGCGTACTCCAAAAGAGAACCCTATGGGGTATGATGACTGCCCGATAGCTCGTGCGGACAAACTACAAGGTGCGCTTTTGCTATGTCACGGTATGGCAGATGATAATGTGCATTTCCGCAATACGGCAGAGTATACAGAAGCATTAGTCCAGGCCGACAAAGACTTCCGTCAGTTGGTTTATACCAATCGTAATCATAGTATCTATGGAGGAAACACGCGCCACCATCTCTTCCGCCAATGCATTCAGTTCTTCAACCAGGAGCTAATGGCGAGATAGTTTTGCACTCTCAAGATACTCTTCAGTCTTGCATTATTTGTCACGTTTGTCTATATATTCGCAGTTCTTGTATTTTTCATGCGGGAATACGAACATATCGTCTGTGATGTCTCCTAATTTGAAATTACTAATCTTTATGGTAGTGTGGAATATTCCTACCTTGATTCTGATGCTGATAGGAGTGCGTGTAGAGCGGTCTAACCTCACGCGCGCTTCCTTGATTCCTTTCACGCCTTTCTTTGCCTTCAACGTAATGGCCAGCCCTTTATTCTGTTCGTCCTTAATACTATAGGTGTAATTGTTTGGATCAAATTTGAATTTCGTAGCAAACTTGTCACGTTTTTCTGAGTGGGCATCATAGATGGTTACACGGTTCTTCTTACGTTCCAACCGGTAGTAAGTGATGTCGTCATTCCAAGCAATATATTTCTCGTCGATAAACTTGCTTTTCTTTTGCTTCATCCAGATAGTACCCTCGGTTTTATAGATACCGATGATATTAACCTTGTAGTGGAGTGTGCCACCCTCCTCACCAAAAAGCCTATTGTATATTTCCATGAACATACGATGTGCCTGAATGGCATTGGGAGTTTCATGCTCCTGAGCCTGAAGGCTCAATGTAGCACAGAAAATACTTATAATTAAAAACAATCTTTTCATACGGCTTGCAAAGGTAGTGCAAACCATGTAAAATGCAAAACAAATTAAGATTTATTTTGTATTTTCGAACCTTTGCCCACTATTCCCAAGAATAATAAGAAAAAAAGAGACCTCTCAAACGAAGATTGGGAGGTCTCTTGGTATTTACATCTTATTTGACAGGTATCTTGTCGACACGCTTTTGATGGCGTCCGCCCTCAAAGGTGGTCTTGAAGAACTCGTCCAAGATTTGCTTGGCAGTGTTGTTGTCAATGAAACGGCCAGGTAAAACAAGTACATTGGCATCGTTGTGCTGGCGAATCAGATGAGCAATCTCGGTACACCAGGCCAATCCGGCTCGTACCCCCTGGTGCTTGTTCAGGGTGATGGCAATACCTTCTCCCGATCCGCAGATGCCAATACCGGGATAAACCTCACCGCTCTCAATACCCTCAGCCAGAGCGTGGCCAAAGTCAGGATAGTCTACAGAGGCATCACTCCAAGTTCCATAGTCCTTATATGGATAGCCTTTCTCCTCCAGATACTGGAGAACATATTTTTTCAAAGGATAACCTGCATGGTCGCAGGCAACTCCTACAGTTTTGATGTCCATAACGTTATTAAGCTAAAAGTTTCTTTACTTGTTCGTAAACATTTTGTCCCGTATAACCCAGTTTCTCATCGAGCACCTTATAAGGAGCAGAGAAGCCAAAACTCTGCAGGCCCCATACGCAACCATCAGCACCTACGAGTCCTTCGAGCGTGACAGGCAGACCAGCGGTCAAACCGAACTTCTTCTTACCAGCAGGCAGAACGCTCTCCTGATACTCCTTCGACTGCGAACGGAACAGTCCCTCAGAAGGAACGCTTACCACGCGTACCTTGATACCATCCTTACGCAGCAGGTCGGCACCTGCCTCAAGGGTGGATACCTCAGAACCGCTGGCAAGCAGTATTACGTCATAGTCGGCATCCGAGCCTGCTACTACATAAGCACCCTTGGTGGCCTGTGAGTAGTCGTTGCCTGCGGGCAGCATGTCGATGTTCTGACGGGAGAAGATAAGGGCAGTAGGCGTCTCGGTGTTCTCCATAGCCATACGCCAGCATACGGTCGTCTCCTCAGCATCTGCGGGACGAACCACGAGCACGGAGTTCTTGCCGTGATGGTTCTTCAGTTTCTCCATCAGGCGAATCTGTGCCTCCTGCTCTACGGGCTCATGGGTAGGACCATCCTCACCAACGCGGAATGCATCGTGCGTCCAGATAAACTTCACAGGCAGTTCCATAAGGGCTGCCATGCGGACTGCGGGCTTCATGTAGTCTGAGAATACGAAGAATGTTCCACAAGCGGGGATTACTCCACCATGAAGGGCCATACCGATGCAGCAGCAAGCCATTGTGAGCTCAGCGACACCAGCCTGGAAGAAGGCACCCGAGAAGTCACCACGAACAATGTCGTGCGTCTTCTTCAGGAAACCGTCAGTCTTATCCGAGTTGGAGAGGTCGGCAGAGGCACAAATCATATTGGGTACCTGCTCGGCCAGTACACTCAGCACAGTAGCACTGGCACCGCGGGTGGCAGCACCGGCTTTCTGTTCTACTTTCGACCAGTCAATCTTCGGAGCCTTGCCGCTGAACCAGTCTTTCAGCTGCTGAGCCTTCTCAGGATTAGCCTTTGCCCATGCCTCCTTCTTGGCATAGCGCTCTGCACAAATCTTCTTCAGCTCCTCTGCGCGCTTAGCATAGAGAGCCTGCACCTCGGGGAAAATCTGGAAGGGATTCTCTGGGTCGGCTCCCAGATTCTTCATCGTGTTGATGTATGCATCGCCACCGAGAGGAGCACCATGAGTGGCGCAGTTGCTCTCGTACGAGCTGTTGTCTGCCTTGCGGGCACCCTTACCCATCACGCAGTGTCCAATGATAAGCGACGGGCGGTTCTGCTCCTTCTGGGCATTCTTGATGGCTTCGCGAATCTGGTCAACGTCGTTTCCGTCAATTTTCTGTACATACCAGCCCCAAGCCTCATACTTCTTGGCTGTATCCTCTGTGGTGACAACCTCGGTCTTGGTAGAGAGCTGGATGTCGTTGGCATCGTAGAACATAATCAGGTTATCGAGTCCCAGGTTACCAGCAATACGGCCTGCACCCTGTGAAATCTCTTCTTGTACACCACCGTCTGATATATAGGCATAGATGGTCTGTCCCATCACTTCCTCGCCCAGCTTGGCCTTGAGGAATTTTGCAGCGATGGCAGCGCCTACGGCAAAGGTGTGTCCCTGACCGAGCGGGCCGGAGGTGTTCTCAATGCCGCGCTCAATCTCGCGTTCGGGGTGACCAGGAGTCACCGACCCCCACTGACGCAGGTTCTTCAGATCGTCCAGTGTATATTTTCCAATCAGACACAGCTGTGAGTAAAGCATCGGAGCCATGTGCCCGGGGTCGAGGAAGAAGCGGTCACGGCCTTCCCATCCAGGATTCTCAGGATCATAGACAAGGAATTCACTGTACAGGGTGTTGATAAAGTCCGCACCGCCCATGGCACCGCCAGGATGTCCGGACTTAGCTTTCTCAACCATTGATGCAGCCAATATTCGGATGTTGTCAGCTGCACGATTCATAATTTTGTTGTCGTTCATAATAAAAGTTGTTGTATTGTTAGTGTAATGTCTTAAATTTACAAACTATCTGCAAATTTACGAAATTATTTTGAATCTCATGTAGTTTTTAAGTTATTTTATTATACTTCTCAATAGCTCGCTGTGCATATTTGTGCCCAATGGCTATCAGTTTCTCTGATTTGTCGTAGTCAAAACCACCATATCGCCGCAATTGTATGTCAATAAGAATGTCGGGATGGGTCAGTTGCGTCATGAGCTTGGAGTTTTGGCGGATCATGATGCTACTGGTGCGCGACAGCATAGTGAAGTAGTTGAAATCCAGATTGTCGGGTATCAGTCTGTTCAGTATCTGCTGGCTCAGGGATTTGTCTTGTCTGCGGCGCTCCTCAATGAAGTGTTGCAGTTGGCTTTGGCCCTTATAGTCATGCCCGCTGACATCGACACCTACCAGCAGGTCGCCTTTTTTTCGCACAACGCGGTTGAGGGGAATCGGATTGACCGTTCCTCCGTCTATCAGCACCATGTCGTTGATTCTAACGGGCTCATAGTATCCTGGTAGTGAGATGCTGGCTCTGATGGCTCCGAAGAGGCTGCCCTTTCGGAACGTTACCTCACGCCCGTTTTCCAGGTCGGTAGCCACGGCGCAGTAGGGAATGGATAGATCTTCAATCTTGGTGTCGGGCACAATTTTTTTAATGGCATCGATGATACGACTGCCTTTCACCAAATGATTAAGACTAAACGACAAGTCTGTGAGTTCTAACATCTTACGCTTGTCGATGCTTTTCATCCATTCGCGGAATTCCTGCAATTTCCCTGCGGCGTAGATACCTCCGATAAGCGCTCCCATCGAGGTGCCGGCTATCGATGATATGTGAAAGCCCTGGGTCTCCAGTTCTTCTATTACCCCGATGTGGGCCAGTCCGCGTGCGCCACCGCTCGATAATACCAGTGCAATGTCTTTTGTCATGGTCTCCTGCGTTTTGTCAATTCTTGATGGTCAGCACCACGATGCTCTTGGCAGGCAAAGTCATGCTCAACAGGTTCTTTTTCAGTTTTGCGTCCTTGAATGGGCGTGGACTCACCACGTTGGGATTTTCAAACGAGTTATAGTCCTTGGCATCCTTCGATGTCAGAATCCGTCCCTCGATGCTTTTTGCTTTTATTCCTTCCAGCGTCACGGCTATGTCCTTGCTGTCTGTCAGCGAGGTGTTGGTCAGTGCCAGAATGATGCTGCCGTCCAGAGTGCGTGCTGCTGAGGTGGATATCAGCGGCATCTGCTTGCCCTCGATCGTCCGCACGGAGTCAGTCTTCAGCGTCATGGGCAGGAAGGTGGCTTCCTGGAAGGGACGATACATCTCGAACACATGATAGGTTGGTGTCAGCACCATGTGTCCGCTTCCTTTCTGGTCTGTCAGTATCATCGACTGCAGCACATTCACCACTTGTGCAATATTGCACATGCGCACGCGCTCGGTATATTTATGGAATACGTTTAGCATCAGGGCGGCAACCATGGCATCGCGCAGCGAGTTCTGCTGATACAGGTGTCCGGCAATGGTGCCAGGCTCCTCGTCCCACCATGTGCCCCATTCGTCCACCATCAGTGCAATCTTTTTCTTCGCGTCCAGCGAGTCCATGATGGCACAGTGGCGCGCAATCACGGGTTCCACATCTAGACATTTCTCCAGCGTCAGGTAGTATTCTTCCGGTGAGAAAGCTGTCGCCTTGCCCTTGTTGCTCCAGTCCTTCACCGTATAGTAGTGTACGCTGATGCCTTGCATGCGTTCACCGATGTTTTTCATCAGCACGCGTGTCCAGTTGTAGTCGTAGTCCGAGGCTCCCGAGGCTATGCGGAATAGCCGGTTCTCGCCCTGATCGCGCAGATAGGTGTTGAATTTGCGAAATTCGTTCGAGTAGTATTCGGGCGTCATGTTTCCACCGCATCCCCAGGCCTCATTGCCAATGCCGAAATATTTCACGTGCCAAGCCTTGTCGCGTCCGTTCTGTCGGCGCAGTCGGGCCATCGGCGTATCGCCGTCGCTGGTCATATATTCTACCCATTGGGCCATCTCTTTCACCGTTCCCGACCCTACGTTGCCGCTGATATAGGGTTCGCAGCCCAGCATCTCGCAGAGGTTCAGGAATTCATGTGTGCCAAAGGAGTTGTCTTCGATGGTGCCGCCCCAGTTGTTGTTGCGTAGGGTGGGGCGTTGCTCTTTGGGACCGATGCCGTCCATCCAGTGGTAGTCGTCGGCAAAGCATCCTCCCGGCCAGCGCAGGACGGGAATCTGCAGTGCTTTCAGTGCGTCGAAGACATCCTTCCGGTAGCCTTTGATGTTGGGGATGGGTGAGGCTTCGCCTACCCACAGGCCGCCATAGATGCACGAGCCTAAGTGTTCGGCAAACTGTCCGTATATCTCACGGTTGATTTTCGCCTGGGGTTTGTCGGCATGCAGTATTGCCGTTGCGTCCTGTGCTGTTGCTGCTATGCTCAGCGACAGCATCAGAAGGGTGTTGGATAGTAGTCGTTTCATGTTGTTTGTATTTTTTTATAGTTTTCAATCCCCGTCATGATGTCAGCAAAAGTGCTGCGATTCGTTTCATTCCGCGAAGGTACGCTATTTTTTTGACTTTCCCAAAAAATCTGCCAAATATTTTGTTAGTTCAATTTATCTTTGTACTTTTGCATCTTAATAAAAAATATAGGACACTATTATGACAAAGATGAAAAAGATATTTGTTTTACTGATGATGCTCAGCAGCACTTTGGTAGCTGCCGTAGCTCAGGAGAGTGAGAAGAGTGCGCTGCAACAGCAGGCAGAGGCAGCCGGCGAGAAAGACAATGTGGCATTGAGCCGCTATTCGTATGTTCGTGCCTACGAAGACTATATGAACAAAGGCCGTTCGAAGCAAGCCATGGAGTGTGCCTCCAAGGCCACGGCACTCTGGTATAAGGAGAATCTGTATCAGGAGGCTTTCGACTTCCTGCGTCGCGTCGACCAGGCTATCGAGGCTAAGAGTGTGCCAGGCAGTGAGAAGGCCACTATGCACTATGTCACCTCGAAGGAGCGCATGCAGATGTATCTTCGTATGCATCGTCCCGAGAGCACCAAGGAGCATCTGAACTTAATGGAGAGCTATGCCAACCAGTCGAGCGATGACGATACGAAGAACGATTTCCTTTACAACAAGGCCATCTATCACTATTCGTTCGGCCAGGTGGCACAAGGTAATGCCGTGTTCAAGGAGATGGCAGGCCGGTTGACAGCCTCCAAGGAGTATGGCAAAGTGGAAGACGCCTACAAGCTGATGATTGCCAACGCTCGTCGCAGCAACAATGCTTCTATGGTAGCACAGTCCTATAACAGCTATCTGGCATGGAAAGACTCTACCAATGCCGCGAAGGTGGCCGACGAGCGTGCAGCGCTGAAGAAGCAGATTGCCGACAACGAGGCTTCGATAGCCGAGAAAGACAGTTCGCTTACCACCCGTCAGGCCATCATCGTGGGGCTATGTGTGTTGGCAGCGGCTCTTGCTGCAGCCCTCGTCATTGGAGGTATCATCCTGTTGCGCTTCATCCTGCTCACGCGCAAGCAGAAAAAGTTGATCACGCTGGCCAACGACAACAATGCGCTGAAGGCAAAATTCATCAGCAATATCTCGGCTCAGCTGGAGCCCACCCTGCAACAGTTGGACGGCACTCAGCCCCCGGTCAAGGCATTGCTCGAATTTTCCAGTCATATCCAGACCCTCTCGCAACTGGAGAATATGGACAAGGATGCCGTAGAGAAGGAGGACACGCCGGTGCCTGCTTTCTGCGAGTCGCTGATTGACGAGATTCGTCCGCTGGTGAAGAGTGAGGTGTCGCTGAAGTTGAATGCACCGAAGATGTCCGTGCCGATGAATCAGGAGTATGTTCGTCACATCCTGCTTCATCTGCTGAAGAATGCTGCCGAGTACACCCCGGAGGGTGGAACCATTTCGCTCGATTATAAGAAACGCGGTGCCCATACCCACCAGTTCCTGGTCACCGACACGGGTTGCGGCATTGCCGAGGAAGACCGTAGCGAGGTGTTCAAGCCTTTCCGCAAGGTGTACGACCTGACTAAGGGCGACGGCCTCGGACTGCCCATTTGCAAGCAGATGGCACTCAAGATGAACGGCGACCTCGACATTGATCCTGAGTATGTGAGGGGAACGCGTTTTGTACTGGAGCTGCACGCATAGTGTAGTAGCCCCTCGCGCTCCATAGGTCCAACACTATATATAATAAGGTATGAAGATTAGGATAATAGCCATGTCGGTATGTCTGTTGACATGCAGCGCACTGACGGCACAGAAGAAAGAAATGAATGAGGCTCAGGACTATCTGAAAAGCGGCAAGAATCTGGATAAGGCAGAGAAGCTGATGACCACGCTGCTGAAGAAGCCTGAAAACCGGAAGAACCTGAAGATATACAACCTCTGGTATCAGTCGGTGGAGGCCCAGTATGAAGCCGCCAACACCAAACTCTATCTGAGGCAGAAGTACGATACGGCCCAGTTCTTCAGCCTGGTGCAGCATCTGTTTGATGTGGCCCAGACGATGGACTCGGTAGATGCGCGCCCCGACAAGAAGGGTAGGGTGCGTCCCGACTATCGCAAGCGCCATGCTGAGCGGCTCAGCCCCTTGCGCACCAACCTCTATTACGGCGGAACCTATCAGATGCGGAAAAACGATTACGACAAGGCGTTCAGTTTCTTCCAGAGCTATCTCGACACCAGTCGCCAGCCGCTGTTCTCCAGTTACGACTATGCCCACCGCGACTCGTTGATGCCCGAGGTGGCCTTCTGGGCAGCCACTTGTGCCTATCACCTCCAGCATCCCGATTCCGTGTTGCGCTATACCGGAATAGCTATGCGGGATACCAGTCGGCTTGAGACGCTCATGCAGTACGAGTGTGAAGCCTATCGCTGGCAGCACAATGACTCGGCCTATATCTCTGCATTGCAGCGGGGCTATCACGCTTTCCCCCAGCACACCTACTTCTTCCCCCGGTTGGCCGACCGGCTGACCGCCCAGGGCCGGCAGCAGGAGGTGTTGGCGATTGCCGACGAGGGACTGTCACAGAACAAGGACAACCAACTGATGCTTCTGGCAAAATCCGTGGCATTGCTCACTCTGGAACGCTACGACGAGTGCTTAGAGGTGAGCGAACATCTTATCGCATTAAATGATACCATGCCCGAGCCCTATCTTAACATCGCCACCGTCCGACTCAATCAGGCATTGGTATTGGAAGAGCAGAATGAGCCTCGCAAGAACCATGCCCGGCTGAAGAAGCTCTACCAGCAGGCCCGCCCCTACATGGAAGCCTATCGTAAGCTGTCGCCCAACGACGTTTATCGCTGGGCTCCGGGACTCTATCGCATCTATCTGAACCTGAATATGGGCAAGCAGTTCGACGAGATGGATCGCTTGTTAAGAAATATGGAATAATTAAAAAACTTAAAAATTACAGCCTATAGGTACTGATTTTGAAAAAGAATCAGTACCTTTGCGTTTATTAAATACAAATCTAAAACAAACAACTGTTTTTTATGGAAAATAATGCTCAACTGATTGCTCAGTGCGAGGCACGGGCTAAGGAATGGCTCTCTCCGGCCTTTGACGAGGAGACACGTAAGGAAGTACAGGCAATGTTGGACGATGCCGACAAGACAGCGCTCATCGACGCCTTCTATCAGAACCTCGAGTTCGGTACGGGCGGTCTGCGCGGTATCATGGGTGCCGGCACCAACCGCATGAACAAGTATATCGTAGGTATGGCCACCCAGGGTTTTGCCAACTATATCCTGAAGGCCTTCCCCGGACGTAACGACCTCGCTGTCGTAGTAGGTCACGACAACCGCAACAACGGCCGTATGTTTGCAGAGACCGTGGCAGCCATCTTCTCGGCCAACGGCATCAAGGCCTATCTCTTCGAGAGCCTGCGTCCCACCCCTGAGATTTCGTTCGCCATCCGTCAGCTGGGCTGTCAGGCCGGTGTCAACGTCACCGCCTCGCACAACCCCCGCGAGTATAACGGCTACAAGGCCTACTGGGACGACGGCGCTCAGGTGCTCTCTCCGCACGACAAGGGCATCATCGACGAGGTGAACAAGGTGAAGATCGAGGATGTGAAGTTCGAGCCCAACTACGACCTCATCGAGATTATCGGTGGTGAGATGGACTGGGACTACCTGCAGGCCGTCAAGGAGGCTATGGTCGACCAGGATGTCATCCTGCGCCAGAAAGACCTCAACATCGTCTATTCGCCCATGCACGGCACGGGTCGTGTCATCATTCCCGAGGCACTGCGCTCTTGGGGCTTCCAGAACATCCATGTGGTGCGCGAGCAGATGGTCATCGACGGCAACTTCCCCACCGTCGTCAGCCCCAATCCTGAGAATGCCGAGGCTATGACGCTGGGCATGAAGCTCGGTACGAAGCTCAATGCCGACCTCGTGATAGCCAGCGACCCCGATGCCGACCGTCTGGCCATTGTCTGCCGCAACGACAAGGGCGAGTGGGAGATACTGAACGGCAACCAGACCGCCATGATGTTCTCGTGGTATATCATCACCAACAAGAAGAAGCTCGGCCAGCTGAAGGGCAACGAGTTCATGGTGAAGACCATCGTGACCAGCGAGATGATTGCCGACATCGCCAAGAAGAACGGTGTCGAGATCTACGATGAGTACACCGGCTTCAAGTGGATTGCCTACCGCATCCGCGTCAACGAGGGCAAGAAGAAGTATATCGGCGGTGGCGAGGAGTCGTTCGGATTCCTGCCGTTCGACAAGGTTCGCGACAAGGACTCCCCCGCATCTATCTGCCTCATCTGCGAGATTGCTGCCTGGGCTAAGGACAACGGCATGACGCTCTACGACCTGCTGATGAACATCTACGCTGAGTACGGCTTCTCGAAGGAGACCACCATCAACGTGGTGAAGCCCGGCAAGAGCGGTGCCGACGAGATTAAGAAGATGATGGATGACTTCCGCAAGAATCCTCCCACGGAGCTGGGCGGCTCGAAGATCTGCCTGTGGAAGGACTACCAGACGCTGGAGTACTGCGATGCTCAGGGCAACAAGGGCAAGCTCGACATGCCCGCCACCTCCAACGTGCTGCAGTGGTTCACCGAGGACGGCATCAAGATCAGCGTCCGTCCCTCTGGCACGGAGCCTAAGATCAAGTTCTACTGCGAGGTCAAGGATCCGAGCTTCAAGTGTGCCGGCTGCTATGAGCGCTGCACCAAGGCCGCTATGGAGAAGATAGAGGCCATCAAGAAGAGCCTGAATCTCTAAAAAAAGATTGACACAAATAGTTTTTATTTAAGTTTCTCTTGGGGCATCCGATGTGATATCGGGTGCCTTTTTCGGTGCTTTTCTCAAAATCCTAATAAATGGGGATTGCACAGACGGACGAAAGGCAGTACCTTTGCACCCGAAAATGGAAAGAAACGTCCGACAGACATCGACCAACCACAAAAATGACTTTATAGACGGGATGCGAGCCCCTATGGGCTCCGTCTCCGCACTAGAGGCAGCCAGGCTGACGGACAGTTTGGCTGAAGCCTTTGGCGGGCGTTGTATGCCGGCAATACAGACCACATAGAAAAAAAGACGAATACATGAACAGAAAAAGAAATCTTGCAGCCTTTGCCGCTGCGTTAACCATGCTGCCTGCGATGGCCGGGACGGACATTGCGCTGGCAGACTCATCGCGTGTCTACGACCTCGACGAGGTGGTAGTTATTTCCCAGCCCAAGGAGCAGGTAAGGCTACGCTTGCAGCCGCTGAGCTCGACGGTGCTGACAGCCAACGAGATGGGGACACTGGGACTGCGCGACCTGCGCGACGTGTCCGACTATGTGCCCTCATTCACGATGCCGGCCTACGGCTCGCGATACACCTCCTCGATGTATGTTCGCGGCATCGGCTCGCGTGTGAACAGCCCCTCGATGGGTGTCTACCTGAACAACATCCCGCTGATGAGCAAGTCGGCCTTCAACAGCTATTACTACCAGCTGGAACGTGTCGACGTGCTGCGCGGCCCCCAGGGCACACTCTACGGCATCAACACCGAGGGCGGACTGGTGCGCCAGTACACCAAGAATCCCATGAACTATCAGGGCACCGACCTGCGGCTCACGCTGGGCACCCGCTTCCAGCGTACCGTCGAGGCAGCCCACTATCATAAGTTCAGCGACAAGCTGGCCCTGTCGGTGGCTGCCTTCTATAACGGCACCAACGGATTCTTCTGCAACAGCTACAGCGGCGAGCGTGCCGACAAGTCGAACGAGGCTGGCGGACGTCTGCGGCTGGTGGCCAAGCCCAGCAGCAGGCTCAGCATCGATTTTCTGGCCGACTATCAGTATGTGCGGCAGAACGGCTTTGCCTACGGACAGCTGGACGAAGACCGCTGCCGTGCGGCATCGCCCTCTACCAACCGGCAGGGCAACTACAAGCGCAACATGCTGACCACCGGGCTCTCCGTCAGCTACGATGCCGACTGGGGACTGCTCACCTATGGCGCCAGCTATCAGCTGCTGAAGGACGACATGCTGATGGACATCGACTACCGCCCCGCCGACTATATGCACATGACGGAGAAGCAGCTGCAGAACACCATTACCCAGGAACTGGTGCACAAGAGCCGCCAGTACGGCATCTGGCAGGGCACCACGGGGCTCTTCTTCTCGCGCCAGTGGTGGAGAACCGATGCCCCCGTATTCTTCGACCCTGAGATGAATGCCTTCCTGAGCAAGCAGATAGAAGACTATGCCTACTACGGCATGCTCAACTCGATGGCACAGCGCATGGGGCAGGAGGCCGCCGCAGCCATGATTGCACGTGCGGGCGGCTGCCACATCACGATGGAAACCGAGACCATACCGGGACTCTTCCACACCCCGATGACCAATTTCGGCCTGTTCCACGAGACCCGCCTCGCACTCACCGACCGGCTGACCGCCACCCTGGGGTTGCGCTATGATGTCCACCGCGCCAGTCTCGACTATGCCACCAGCGCGGTGACCCATCTGGACATGAGCGTGATGGGACAGAACGTGCAGGCTACCGTGCGCTCGGTGCTCGACCACAGCGAGCAGTCCACCTTCCGCCAGCTGCTGCCCAAGTTCGGACTCACCTGGCGCATCGGAGAGTCGGGCAGCAATGTCTATGCCCTCGTGTCGAAGGGCTATCGCGCCGGCGGGTTCAACATACAGATGTTCAGCGACATCCTGCAGTCCGAGCTCAGCGGCAGTGCCCAGGCGGCACGGGCCGACATGGAGCTTGCCCACAACGACGATGCCTATGCCAACATCCGCAAGACCATAGAGTATAAGCCCGAGGAGTCGTGGAACATCGAGTTCGGCACACATCTCAACCTCTTCGACAATACGCTGCATCTCGACCTCTCGACCTACTATGTGCAGATTCGCAACCAGCAGCTGTCCGTCTTCGCCTCACAGTATGGATTCGGTCGCGCTATGGTCAATGCCGGCAAGAGCTACAGCTGCGGCATCGAGGCCACGCTCCGCGGAAGCGCCTTCAACGACCACATGAACTGGGGCGTGAGCTATGGCTACACGCGTGCCAAGTTCAAGGACTATCTCGACAGCGTGCGCGTGGGCAACAGCCAGCAACCCATAGACTACAGCAAGAACTACGTGCCCTACATACCCCAGCACACGCTGGCCGCCAATGCCGACTATCGCTTCGACATCGGCGCTGCCGCCCTGCGCAGCCTGACGGTGGGCATGAACGTCCACGCACAGGGCAAGACCTACTGGGACTCTGCCAACAGCTACGGTCAGAACTTCTATGCCGTGCTGGGCGCACATGTCGATGCCGACCTCTCGCCGGTCAAGGTCTCGCTCTGGGCACGCAATCTGACCGACACCAACTACAACACCTTTGCCATCGACAGCAGCTTTGGGGGCGAGACGCTCTACTTCGCCCAGCGCGGCAATCCATTCCAGATGGGGGTTGATATAAGTGTGCATTTTTAACTAAAACGCTCGAATTTAGTTAAACTCGTTAAATTTAACGGAAATAATTAACAGATAGACTTCCTCGTAACGCAAAAAGCATTAACTTTGCAGGCGTTATGAGGAAGTCTACTATTTGGATTATAGCCGTCATCATGGGATTCTCGTTCCTGGCGCTGCTCTACCTTCAGTTCTCCTATGTCGAGGAGATGGTCAAGATGAAGAAGGAGCAGTTCGACGAGAGTGTCAACCGTTCGCTCTATCAGGCCTCGCACAATCTGGAGCTCGACGAGACCCACCGCTATCTGGAGAAGCATGTCCAGGCCACCGAGCGCCGGGCCTTCCATCAGGACAGCGTCACCGTCGACGGCATCGGCGGCACCATCAAGCATTCACACCAGTTTGCCGTGGCTGCCGACGACGGCACCGTCTACTCGTCGTTCCAGGTGAAAGCCTTCCAGATGAAGCCCTCCAGCATACCCAAGGCCATGATTCTGCGCAAGGACAAGAACTCGCTGGCCGATGCTGCCAAGTCGATGCAGGAGATTGTGCGCAACCGCTACGTCTATCAGAAGGCGCTGCTCGACGAGGTGGTCTACAACATCCTCTACACCGCCAGCGACAAGCCCCTGAAGGAGCGCGTCAACTTCCGCATGCTCGACTCCGAGATACGCAACGAGCTTGCCAACAACGGTGTCAACATTCCCTACCACCTCACCGTGTCGACAGCCGACGGGCGCGAGGTCTACCGCTGTCCCGACTACTCCGACGAGGGCCGCCAGTATAGCTACAGCCAGGTGCTCTTCCGCAACGACCCGCAGTCGAAGATGGGCATCGTGCGCATCCACTTTCCGGAGATGAGCAACTACATCTTCTCCAGTGTGCGCTTCATGATACCCAGCATCATCTTCACCATCGTGCTGCTCATCACCTTCATCTTCACCATCGTCGTCATCTTCCGCCAGAAGCGATACTCGGAAATCAAGAACGACTTCATCAACAACATGACCCACGAGCTGAAGACACCCATCGCCTCCATCTCGCTGGCAGCACAGATGATGAACGACGATAGCGTGCCCAAGACCGAGCAGATGACGCGCCACCTCGGACAGGTGGTCGCCGACGAGTCGAAGCGACTGCGATTCCTCGTAGAGAAAGTGCTCCAGATGTCGATGTTCGACAAGAAGAGCGTCGTCTTCAAGAAGAAAGAGCTCGACCTCAACGAGATGGTGGAGCAGATAGCCCAGACCTTCACGCTGCGCGTGGAGCACACTGGCGGCAAGATATACACCCAGATAGAGGCCGTAGACTCCGCCATCTATGTCGACGAGGTGCACTTCCAGAACGCCATCACCAACCTGATGGACAACGCCGTGAAGTATCGCAAGCAGGACGAGCCCATCGACATCTACATCCGCACGTGGAACGACGAGCACCAGCACCTCTGCCTCTCCATCCGCGATACCGGACAGGGCATCAAGAAGGAGAACCTCAAGAAGATATTCGAGAAGTTCTATCGCGTGCACACCGGCAACAAGCACGACGTGAAGGGCTTCGGACTCGGACTGGCCTACGTCAAGAAGGTGGTCGACCTGCATCAGGGCGAGATCCGTGCCGAGAGCGAGCTCGGCAAGGGCACCAAGTTCACCATCCTCCTGCCTGTGATGGAAGAGAAGTGAGAAGCCCCCCTCTGGCTCCCCCCTGTAGGGGGAGGAAAAGTAGAAAAGTAGAAAAAAAAATAAAATATAGTAATAACCGCACTTAAAAAATCAACTTATGGACGAAAAACTGAAAATTCTTCTTTGCGAAGACGACGAGAACCTCGGAATGCTGTTACGCGAGTATCTGGATGCCAAAGGCTACATGGCTGAGCTCTGCCCCGACGGAGAAGCCGGCTACAAGGCTTTCCTCAAGACCAAGTTCGACATCTGCGTGCTCGACGTGATGATGCCCAAGAAAGACGGCTTCACCCTGGCACAGGAAATCCGCCAGGCCAACCCCGACATCCCCATCATCTTCCTCACCGCCAAGACCCTCAAGGAGGACATCCTCGAAGGCTTCAAGATCGGTGCCGACGACTACATCACCAAGCCCTTCTCGATGGAGGAGCTCGTGTTCCGCGTAGAAGCCATCCTGCGCCGTGTGCGCGGCAAGAAGAGCCGCGAGAGCTCTGTCTATCACATTGGCAACTTCACCTTCGACACCCAGAAGCAGCTGCTCTCCATCGGCAACAAGCAGACCAAGCTCACCACCAAGGAAAACGAGCTGCTCGGACTGCTCTGCGCCCACTCCAACGAGATTCTGCAGCGCGACTTCGCCCTGAAGACCATCTGGATTGACGACAACTACTTCAATGCCCGTTCGATGGACGTCTACATCACCAAGCTGCGCAAGCACCTCAAGGAAGACCCGCAGATTGAGATCATCAACATCCACGGCAAGGGCTACAAGCTCATCACCCCCGAGGCAGAGTAGGGGATAGCCCCATACACGCACAAAGAGACAGCGAACTGATTTCCAGCTCGCTGTTTCTTTTAGTTGACAGTTCTTTGACCTGAAGGTCAAAGCGAGCGGAGCTCGTGGGACAATGTTCAATGTTCAATGTCCTACAGTCCCTCCGTGCTCGGGCCGCCGTTGTCGTCGTCACCGCCAGTGGTAGAGCCGCCTCAGTCCTTTCTCCTTCACCTGATTCAGAATGGCATCCGACAGAAGTGTACTCATACGACCGGGTAGAGGATGGTAGGCACGGCCATATTCATCAAGTGCATCGCTCCGCATGCTGAACTCAGCCTTATCCTCTTCGCTGAGTAATTCCATATCATCCAGGATAGTCCCGCGTTCAATCAACTCCTCTACACGAGCCTCATACTGCTTGTATTCTTTTTCGTCTCTGATAATCATTTTCTCTGGAAACAATATCTTCATTCCTGCTTATCATTTATTCGCCTGCAAAAATACGATTTAATTTTAATACTGCCCCTTATTTCCGCAGCCAAATAACTTTGGCTTTTCAAAATTAAATTTATCGTGCGTGCGTGTGATGCTGAAGTGGCAAATCGCCCCAAATGCCATTTTGTGGTCACGATGCCCCTTTCCCCAAGTCGGGAGAATTAATGGATATCCCTCGAAGATGTCAGGCTCATGTATATACGAGTTTATCGTAAGGTCTGTCCGTATAGAGTTTGAGCACCCATGTCCTTGCCGTTCTTATCCATTTTCCCGTCCCGGTTCTCCATGTAGGCGATGACGCCGTCGATGGAATAGACGCCAGGAAAGTAGCCGTAGGCCTGCTTGTAGGAGTACTTGGCATCAGCCTTGTCGCATGGCGTGAACACATGGTCGAAGTCCACGTCCACCATCTGCCCCCGCTTCAGCATGGCCCATCTGGATAGCTGAGGCCAGCAGCAGGCCGTTCAGCTTCGGATTCGTATTGAAGGCATAGCTCTTCCCGGAGGTCTTCGCCGTGTAGCTGATATTGTCGGTTGCCAGTTCCTTGATGGCACGGCCAATGGTATCGCTAGTCGGAACATGTGATCCAGGAGCCAGGCGGAGATCCCGCCCTATCTCGCTTACGTCCTCCAGATAGTCGCCACCGCACAGGCAGATGTCGAACAACGGCAATATCACTTCGTCCCACTGGAAGCCGTTATGTACTTTGCTGCGAACTCCAAGCACCTCGTTGATGAGTTTGTCCAGCTGAAAGCCGCGAAAATAGCTCTCTGCGCAAAAAATTCCCGCCCTTGCGGTCACTTTCTCGATTTTTGTTTGTACCTTTGCTGCCATGTCAGAATAACTTGCGTTATAATTTTTGCAGCACTAAGGTAAGTGAAATTTCTGACATACGCAAATCCTTGGGAACTTTTGTTCCTAAAGGGTTTGCGATTTGTCAAAGAAAAATGGCTGCGGAATTAAGGTGTTCAAAAAAACCACAAAAAAGCGGTGAACTCCGGTTTTATCCGATGTTCGCCGCATTTTTAGTCAATGGTATTCGTACCCCTTACCTCACTTTTATCCCCTCAACTTATTTCCACACCTCTGCATCCCCAAACGAAAAAAGGCCCGATGCCTCAGCACCGAGCCCGTTTATCTCTCTACACAGTCTCAAATCAACTGCGTCAGGTCATAATACATAGGAATCGTCTCGCCCGTATTCTCCTTCCGCAACGGCTTAAAACGGTTTAAACACATGTTCCTGAGTAAGGCGTACAATCTTCATCTCTCCCGCTAGCCTACAAGATTAGAAAGTGAATGTAAGCAATGACTGGATGAACGACGCCCCCTTGGCCACACGTGCCTTCTCCTCTGCAGAAGCCTTCTCCTGCTTCTCCATCTCTGCCACGAACTCATAAGCGTCGTCGCCTTTCAGCACCGGTGTCGGTTCAATAGGTTTTGCCATATCCATTAATCTTTAATTACTTACGGACAAACATACATATCCGTTTCACGCTGCAAAAATACAAAAAAGATTCCATACCGTTGCCCTTTTTCACAAAAAAATTGCTCCCTGCCCCCTTCAAACCCCGATTTATTCCCTCAACTCATCCCCCTAACGCAAAAAAAGGGGCCAACCGGCACCCATGCCGATCAGCCCCTGTCTCTTCACTCTTCACTCTAAACTGCGAAGCCTTATCCTTCCTCGCCGCCGGTCTCGGATCCACCCGTCGAAGAACCACCGCCGCCGCTGTTCCCGCCGGTGCCGCCGCCAGGCTCATCCGTAGGATCCGTGTTATCCGTGTTCGAACCACCGCCACCAGTGTTGCCGCCACCAGAGCCGTTATCGGATCCGCCCGTGCCCGAACCGCCGCCAGTCTCCGAGCCCCCCGAGCCCGCACTCGCTCCTCCCACCGACTCCCAGTTCACCGGCGTCACCGTCGCACGCCCCGTGCGGGCCGCCCGGCCGCGCAGCGCCTTCGGGTCCAGATACACACTCGTCGCGTTAATCCCCCCGTAGCTCTCCGCACTCGCGTCAAACGCATCCTCGCCCTGCCACTGCGCCAGCACACTGCTGTCCACAAACAGACACTGCGTACCCACACGCACCTCGTCACTGTTCTCCGCCTCGCGGCTGTGGATCCACGCCGCAGCACCGTCCGTCACAGCATGACTCATCCCCAGCACATAGCCGCCCTGGCCGTCGCTCACCGAGCAGAAACCCAGACTGCCCGTCACCTCCCACAGCACCGTGTCGTCCGTCACCTCCAGCAGCACCTTCGTACCGCTGATCACGGCCCGTGGCGTCTCCGTCACCTCGTCCACCGTCTGCCTCCCGTAGAAGAACGTCAGCTGATCGCCCTCTTCCCACTCCGCATTGTGGCCGATGACAGCCTCCGCCAGCTCGCCCACCACCGTCTCCGGTCCGATCACCAGGCTTCCCAGACTCAGGTTCGTCACCAGACGCTCACCCTCACCCTTCACATACCTGATGCTCGGCAGCGTACCGCGCGTGATCTGATACGGAGCCAGCACACTGCCCCCGTTCGCCTTCACCCGCTTCGTGATGAACACCTTCACCACGTTGATGTTCGCCTGCACAAAAGCGTTATACACACTCATCGTGTTCCCCAGCCCCTCATACGCCTTCTTCAGCGTCTTGTTAAACTGACGATACACAGCCCCCAGGTTCACCCACTGCGTGCGGATATACATCTGGTTCTCAGTCCTCACCGGCGTAGTGCGCTTCGTAGGCGCCTCGCTCACCACCGTCCCGTACTTCGTCTTCCGGAACAGATAACCACCAATCTGCCCCCGCAGGTTGGTATTGATACCACTAATCTTTGCCATCTTTCAATCCTCCTAAAACTTTAAAATGTTAAACCTAATAAAACCTTTTCATTACCATTCTCGCTATCATCAGCCCCGTCAGGGCCACGATAATCCAAAACACCCACTTCAGCGTCCCGTGCAAAGCGGTTTTGCCACTTTTACCACCATCACTCTCAACGCTAAACTCTAAACTCTCAACTGAATTCGAGTCCCTCCGCTCCACATACACCGTGTCACGCATCACTACCGTTCTCACATCCTCCTTCTTCGTTTTGTATGTCGCGATATGATCACGATTCCTCGTTCGCTCCGTCACCCGTTCCACTTTCACCGTGTCGCCCTGCAAGCCGTGAGCCGTAAGCGGTAAGCCAGTCACCGTCCACCTCACCACCTCATGCTCTGTCACATTATCGTTCAGATTTTGGAAAATTTCTTCGCGCAGCGAATCCCGCACCTCCTCACTTTTCACTCTTAACTCTTCACTCTTAACTGCACTGCTCGCCTGCCTGCTGCTTGCGCATCCGCTCACGCACAGGACACTCAGCCCTATAAGGGCAGTCATTGATACCTTCCACTGCATCTTTCAGCTCCTTTACTTCCTTTCTCAGTTCACCAACCTCCTCCTGCAGAGGCTCCCCGATGTTCCTCCGGAACTCCTCCACATACTCCTTAGCCAGGTCCATATACTTCTGCCGTCGTTCCGCCTCCATCTGCTTCACCTCAGCCTCCAGCTTACCGACCTCCACCCTATACTTCCTGCGGTCTATCACCCACCCGCATCCGCCCGCCAGGGTCAGCACCCCCAGCACAATACTTGTCCAGTCAATCATCTCCCGTTCCTCCTTAACTCTAAACTTTTAACTATTATCTCTTAACTAAAAAAGCCCCCGTTCCCTGCGGTTTTCCGCAGGGCATAAGAAAGGCCGCCGCATTTCTGCGACAGCCTCCGCTCCTCCTTTCATTCACGCCCGACCGTCTATTGCCTCTTGGCAAATCGACCGCCCAGCACTTTACACATCTCCTCCGTCGTCAGCACCGCATACCCGCTCTTTCCGGCAACCTTCTTCAACACCTGACCGCGATTCACGCCGCCACGCTTCCAACTCACATGCACAAACCCCGGATACACAATCATCTGGTCGAACCTTCCATTCTCCCTGATAACCTCCACCAGCCGCGCCAGCTCAACCCTGAACCCTGAATCCTTAACCCTGAACCCGACGGGAACGACGTCCGCCGCTTCCCCCTTCATATGCTGACTTCCGCGCACACCGCCAACCGCCAGATTATGCTTCGGGCACCGATACCCGCTATTCACCACGATAGGCAGTCCCAGCCTCTCCCGCGCCGGGTCCAACACCTCCCGCACCAGCGCCTCCACATTCTCCCGTGCCGCCTCCGGCAACTCCCCGCAGCACCGGCACCTGAACTCTTCCATCTTAAACCACTTCATCTTTCCCTTTCCTCCTTTAATACCGAGGGCCGCCACGTTTCCGCAGCAGCCCCTCTCCTCATCAGCATTTATGAATCAGTATCCTCCTTTCACATTTTCTTTTTCTTAGCCGCCTCTTCAGCACGCCGCTCCTCCACAAATGCCATCATCTTGTCCAGATACTCCTCAACCGTACAACCCCACTTCTGTTCAAACATCTCAGCGGTCACACACTGGGCTCTCAGTTCGTCTATTTTCTCTAATAAGTTCATAATCGTCTTTTTATTTAATTATTGAATAATGCATGTCAAAAATCTAACTCTGCTCTCTCTCTCCGTCTCGTATGCCGAGACAGTGTCGCGGTCAATACCGTCATCCCAGCAGCACCTTGATCTTCACTATAAGTTCCGCCTCAATCTCCTGCACCTGTGCCTTCGTCTTCTTCATCCGTTTGCATACCGAATGCTCGTCAGGCAGACTGAACACTGCCTCAACATATTTCTCCATCAGCGGGTCACCCTGTGCAGCGGCTCTCGCTATCTTCATACCAGCATCGCGGCGACTCTCCCACTTCTGTAGTTCCGCGCGAAGTTCCTCGTCCGTCTTCACGTCAAAGTCATTGCGCCTCAAATCCGGGTCAACCTCCAAGATGTCGTTAGCGTCGTCCCAGTCGTCCTCACTGTCCTCGCGTTCAAAGCGGCTGCCAGCCATCACGTTAGGCTTTTCTTGCGCTTCATAGCGTTCCAACGCATGTCCCATCTCGCTCTTCACCACGTTGATCATCAGCGTGCTCAACTTCGTACCCTCCTTCCATTTCCACTTGCTCTTCGGGTCAGTCAGTCTCAGGTACGCTTGCTTCGGAAAATACTCCACAGCTGGTTCTCCAAGGAATGCCTCGCTGAAGGCACCTTCCTCCGTCTGTTCGTTCATCAGTTCGCCCGTTATCCACAGGCCGGCCATCTTGAAGGCCCTCACCAATTCCTCCGGCGATGCCTCACTCAGTGGCTTGAATTTCTGTTTTTGTTTTTTCTGTTTCATAAAGCTATTCACTTTTCGTTATCGTTTTCGTTATCGGTGCAGCATTTCCAGCCGCTCTTCACTCACATTATATCGTTTTTATCGCCACTCCTGATTATCAACAAGTTACAACAAATTCTTATTTTGAGAATTCATGTCCTTTCGTGGAAATTCGTTTTCAGAAAAAGGCACAAAAAAAGCGAGCCGGAAACCATCGTTCCCAGCTCGCTGCTTATCTCTGTTTCGGTAATCTCTCTGACTACCGCCTATTTCTTCCTCTCGATAGTCATAACATACCCAATAAAGTACCCTGCCGGAAACGCTCAGCTCCCAGCACTGCTAACTGCTTGTTCTCTGTATGTTGACCAACCATTATCATGTCTTCTTATCAAATTTTTGCGTGCAAAAATACAACTTTTTCTCGAATCCGCCAAATAAAATACTAAAAATCTACATATCTGTAGCTCTGTGGCGCATGAATACCCTTCGGCAGTTCCTTCGCTCTCTCATAGTGTACATAGTTCTGTATCACAATGGCATAAGCCTCAGTCCTACCCTCAAAATAGGTATCAAAAAACGCCTTCGTAATTCCCGACTTCTTCTTCGTTTTCTCCCAGATGTCATCTGGCCTACCCGTCACCACGTCCACTGGCTCAAACTCCCCAACTATCCTGCTCACCGGAGCCGACGCATACACATACACCTTCTCCACCCGTTGCTTAAATACCGTCTTCCTGTATTCAAACAGTTTCCGACCTGCTGCGATTTCTTCCACAAACTGCGGCTTAATCGATAATATAGCGTTCATCTGCTTTTCCTAATTTTATAATCTTTTTAAACTGCACGTCCGTCAGTGGCAACAGACTCCATCGCGCCCGCCCGTCTAGACCGGCCTGCTCCATCAGGTCTTTCCGTATCACGCGCTTTGTAAAGGCCATGTTATACAGCATCTTGATCACCACCATATTCTGCTGTGTCCTGAACCACTGCCGCAGTTGCGGCTCCGAAAACACGCTGTACTTCGTATAGTCCATATAGGCGGCCTCGTCGCCTCTGAAGTCACTCCACCGCTTCACGTCATACACCGTACACACCGTCGTCACCACGCTCCTATAGTAGGCCGCGCCCTGACCGTCACTCGTGCGGTATATCACCACCTGGTCGCCTTTCTTCATCTCTGCGCAGTCTCTGTTCCAACTGATGTATATCTTATAGATACCATTCGTCGGGGTGATGTCTTTCACCATGTCGTAGCTCTCGTTTGTCAGTATCGAGTCCGGAAACAGTTGGGTGTGATACTGGGGCATGATCGACAGCAGCCATTTCCGCTTTCCTGCCGTCTGCATCCTCGGGTAGTCTTTCATAATGTCTCCCTCTACCACGCGTATGTCCTTCACCATCACCCACTCGCTCTTTCCGCCCGTATGGGGCTTGTCCGCACGGTGTCTAAATCCGAAACGTTCAAACAGCCGTATCAGATACATCAGCTCGTCTGTCGGGAATATCGTCACATACACCTCCTCAACGTCCTGGGCCATCGCCGTGTCCATGATTTTCTTCATGAAGCGTTCGCCACGCCGCGTCCCACGGCTCTCCAGCTTAAACGTACCCACCTTCAGCCGCCGCTTCGCTGCCAGCACTGGCTCCACATCGGTCATTGCCTCGGTCTCCACTTTCAGATACAGAAAGTCCTTCACCGCACCCGTCCTGTTGTGAAACACGTATGCCTGCTCCCCTGCGGCAGCCTTCTTCGCAAACCACGTCTCAAACTCCGGGTACGATGCCTTCAGCGAATCAAAAAACGGATCCGCCAGTTTTATCTCTCCAAAAGGTCTCAGCTCCAAGTCCATACACTATTCACTTTTCACTCCTCTACTTCCTTTCCTCCACCCACTTATGCATCCTGATGTTAATCAGCGGCGCATAATGGTACTTTTTCCCTTCTACCATATCGTGACTCACAAACAGATTCTGCTGCCAATCTTCCGACAAGTTTATAAAGATACTGTCTGATATTACAACAAAATCCTCTTTCAGACTATTTAGTTGCTTGGCGGCCAGAATGGCATCACCGGCGAAGAACAATTCCTCCAATGATGCACCCGTATTATAGCAGGTCACCAAGCCATAGTCCAGACCCACCGTCACAACCTGCGAAGACAAGTCTTGTCTCAGTTTCGTCAATACCACACCGTTCACACTTCTAATTTGAGCCGCAAGATTAATAACCTCTTCTATGTGTTTTTTCATCGGGGTATCAAACACAGCTAACAGCCCGCCATCTGCCTGAATATTCAAAAGCCTTAAGGTTTTAGTGCTTTGAACTATCTTCAGAATCAAGGCCATAGTGGCATGATATGCACATTCCTTATATTTCGCACTTCTCAATGACTTGTAGGTCACTTTTGCGTACATCACAGTGCAATTCACCGACGTTACCTGTTTGGACAGTAAATCATCTTCGGTCAGTGTATCACATACGGCTATTGGCTCTCCGTCGCCCAATTGAGGTGCAACGTCTTCTTCTAAGAACCTCAGTGAATCTTCAAACGAAAACTCTGTTTCTCTAATCTTCATATGTTGCTCTCTTCTTGAAACGGTACTTATTACCTTGTGAAATCAGTTCTTTAAAATCCTTCTCCATACCCTTGTGCCAGCCTTTGTTCTTGGTGGCCGCCAATGCAAGTAAAGAGAACTCATTGGTCAGCGACGTGCTGAAAGTACCTTTGTCATCAGTACAGACTGCAAAGTTCAACACCCTGCTCTTACTCAGGGGATCCAGGTAATATTTAATGCCTGGATGTTCGTCGTAGCGTCCCAGCTTGCCTATTTGCAGGTTCGACGACGGGCAGGTCTCTATACACGCACCAGTATTCCTCACTTTACCTATCATTACCTTCTGTATCTTCATCACAAGCCTCACATACTCATTATCAAATTTTTCAGTGACTGGTCTTTCTCCTTCATTAATCAAGTCTTCGTCCAGCATATAGGCATTGTAAAGTGCCTGTGCCTGAACGTTTGTCCTGGCTTCCTTTGCCTCTACTGTATTCAGTTCTGCTGTCAGCGACCATATATCCAAACCATCTTCTTCATTGGCCTCATCGCTTCTTAGCAGCATACTCGCGAAATAGTCCTGCATATTCAACTCCCTCACATAGCGTCCATATCCAAGTTCTTCATAGAGCCCTCTTGCTTTTTCGCTTAGTCGGAATCTCAATGCTGGCTTCATCGTTATCTCTTCCTCTTCAGCAATACTTAACATCCACACCAGATTGTCCAGCATCACCTGCTTAGGCATAGTCAGTGTGCAGTGCTTTCGTTTATAATACTCCCTTGGCAACACACCCAGAGCCAAACAATGTCCAAGTCGGTCGTCTTCTTTTATCCCTGCATATTCTATAATTTCCCATATCGCCCTAAGGCCGTCTGCTAGGTCATAGAATTCCTCGCCTACGTGATAGGTTACATTCAGGTGCTGTTTTTTCCCCGCCCTTAGTACGTGAGCATAAACCTCTGGCCTATAGTAAAGTTCCATGCCACCAACATCTATCCCTACAATGTCATACTCACTTTGATTGTCATTGATATACAGGGTCAATTCCTTGTACTCGTCGTGTATCTTACATCTTTTCTGGTGATGTCGCCCTTCTTGGTGTTCCTTCTTCTGCTTCCAGCCTCTGGTCATTTGCACCACAAGAGTTAGCCTGTCCTTCATCTCGTTTTCTTCAAGGAATTCCTTTTCCGAGAAAAGTCCTTTCCAGTATTTGTATCTTGGCAGCGACCACGAGCCACAGGTAATCCTGCTCTCTATATAGTCTTTCTTGTCAGGTCTTATACTGGTCTGAATTGACGAGAGGTTGCAAATGGGCTGTATCTCTTCCGTGAATATCGGTGAACGTGACGTAAAACCTATAAAACTATCCAGTCCTGACATCTCGTTGGCAAACACGAACTCTCGCCTCAGATGCGTCTTAATCAGTTCATAGAGATAGAACAACTCTATCCAAGGCCCTTTCAGCTGGATTCTATCTTTCTTTAGATAGCCCCGGTAAAAGGCGTATTCTATCTGTCTCTCGCCTGCATATATACAATAAGGCGAGGCTGCATATTCATCTGCTATCAGACTCTGGTCAATGGCATAGTCCAACAGGAGTCCTTCCCGCGTCCGTTTTGCATCAAAACGCAGCGAGTCGATATCTTCCTTCAGACCTGTGGCTTCTTCATCTCCGCCACAGTTTCCTATCTCCCATATCTCATCTTTTTCACGGTAGGCATTCAGTTTCTGTCCCTTTTTCAGCAATTTGTATAGCCTCTCTCTGATAGCGGCGGCTACTCGGCACCATTTCGACATATCCTTAAAGGCATACTCCTTGTCAAAGGCCACAACATTGTTGTAGGAGTAGTGCAACTCCTCAAACTTCCCCTTCAGTCCTTCTATGTTATTCATCAGACTGATCCATGTAAATTGGAAAGCATCAATAGAACCGCCGAAGTGGGCATGTATATCACTTAAACCGACATCCAGGATAGCATTCAACTTTTCTTCATCGTGTCCTAACACATTGGGCCAGAAGAAATCATTTCGACATTTCTTGTCGGTCTGTGCCAGATAAGCAGTTGTAAACATGTCCTCACCAAGGCATTTCACCACCTCACGCCATCTGAAAAGATGCTTGAATACTACACAGGGACTGTCTTTATCGTTCTTGGTCAGCACATCTTTCGCAAAAAGCATTGGCAATCCTACAAACTGCTGGATAGGGCTTTGGTGCTTACCCAGCTGTTCTGTCAGATAGTCTTTATAGGCTGTCATCTCGCGAGTAGTAAAACCATCGTCTTCACTACAAGCCAAACGATTGAAGTGCTCTAAAAATTTACCGCTGGACTCCATGCCCACAATCATCCCATAGGCATTCTCTATGGGATAATCGTAAAACAAAGCCTTTATCGAAGCACGCAGTAAGTCCATACCCTATTTTGTTGCACCACCAACTTCCACTCCCGTCTGCGACTTATCCCTCAGGTCAAAAGCATCCTTCGAACTATGCAGCAATTCCAACAGTCTGGCCTCAGGTACTTCATGAAGCACGTCTGTCAGCGTCCTGATAAACGAATAATGCATCTCCCAGGGTTCGCCGCTCTCACCAACCCGGTATGTCTTCATGCCTGTATTATACAGAGCACCTAGGAAAAGTTCAAAACGCCCAACTGCTCCAACCGGTCCGTAGATGGTCGTATTTGTGGCATCGCTTTCCATCATCTCGGTAATCGACAACAGCACATCGCTGTTTCTGATAATGGCATCCGACGCAATGGCATGATACTCCGACTTGTAAAGCTCCAAATCGCGAACTTTCTTGATATCTTTCTTCAAACGTCCAAGTAGCGTCCAGTCGTGCTTATCGGAATAATCATAGAACTCGAAAAATGGCAGATAGCGATTGTAAGAGAACTTGATGTTTATCATATTTGAGAATACCGCTGTGATGTCAAACACTACCAGTCGGGCCTGCTGCGCAATGGGTTCCAGATAGCAGGGCATACTGCGACGCCTGTTCAGTTCGGGCTCTAAAATAAACTCATCATAGTAGTTATACGAAGTGCACATGATTAGAAACTCCGCCAGAAGGTACATCTTCTGCAATTCTGCACTGGGATTATCTTTGTTCCTCTTCATCAGTTTGGCCACTTCGTCCATATATGAGTAGAAGCTGGAATCTAGCAGCAATTTGTCATAACTGTACACCTTATGAGTCTTTGCGTCAACGCCCTTGATATACGAACCGGCATCATAGCGGAAATAGTTGCCGTTAACCAGGTTCTGTAGTTTGGTAGTCTTTCTGAACCACGGGTCACTCTTGAACACATCTCCGTCAGGCACATCCTCATTCATCTTCTCCATATCGTCAGTAATCGCATCGTAGCATTCGTATAAGCGGATGGAATAGCAGGACTTAATGAAGAATAGCAAATCTTTCAGACCTGTGCTTTCAGTGCTCTTGTCCAGATATCTTACGATGGAGAAAACATCTCCTGTCGAGATATTATACGTGTAGTTCTGCGGATCAATGATTCTGCGGAAATGGTAGGCGCTGTCATCGTAGTCCTTGCTATTCAGGTCAGCACGTTCTGATAAATAGGAAACTATTTTTTTGTTCAGCGACCTCACATCGTCCATCTCTGCCATCTCTTCTGCAAATTGCCTGTCATTCTCGTCCAGCGTCCTGACCCACTCGGTATAGAAGTAATTCTTAAACTGTCGTTTATTATCGTTATTCCTCGCCAGCACCGCCGCATCCTTCGTGTACTTCGCAAAGTTCTCCATCCTGCTCAGCAGCCCCAACAGTTGTCTGAAACTCCTAAGTTCGTGCGGAATAATGGGCGACACTTCTCCTTTGGCGTTGTAGAACAGGTATCGCGTCTTCTCAAATATCATCCTCACTATGCCGTCTTTAATGCGCTCCGGCTGGGTTTGCTTGGCTCCTCTGACTATCACAAACTCACGCTCGCTGATGGCCCATATATCTACCATCTGCACGCGATTGGCCAGCGGTATAAGCTTCTGAACATACTTTGAGGACATTTCGCTGCGACGCTTTTCTTCCTTGGCACTTTTGAAATTGGGGTCATCCTCCAGTATGGAAACTAACTGTGAAATCTTCAGCGAAATCAGCACAACGCAATAGGGTTGGTTCAAGTACATCTGTAGATACTTGCACATCTTATAGGCTCCCTCCGCATTGAAATCCATGTCGTCTATTGATATCAGCACCTTCTTCTTATCAATAAATTCCAAATACACTTCAAACAGTTCTTTGAACCGCTCGTGAAGGGTCATTGCTACCGACAGGTTCTCCAATTCTTCCAACTTGTCGGCCATTCGCTGCGTTTTGTCGCTGATAAGCGAAAGACTTCTCTTTACTGCATCAAACTTCTTTCTTAGCTTATCTACTTCTGCCTCATCCAGTTCATCTGCCTTTTTCAGGGCATGCCGCTTATCCTTGAAATGCTGATACATCTGTCCAAGCACCAACTCAAGTATGTTGTGGCTTTCATCAAAGAAAGAAGGGTCAATAGGTTTCAGTATATCAAAGTCCAGTTGTTCTGGCTCCAGTTTAAAGCCTTGCAGATACGTCTTTATCCCTTCGTCTTTTGCGCAGTTCAGAATGGCGTGACGCACCGACATCATACACGAGGTCTTCCCCGCGCCTCGGTCTCCACAGAAAGCTATAATCCTAGAGTTACCCTGACCGGGGCAACAATCTTCCTCTTCTGGCATCTCTACCAGTCTTTTCAGAACGCCAAAGGCAGCAGTGTATTGAGAAGAGAATAACGACGTTCCGTAGTCTCCCTTTTCTATCACCACTCTGTCCTCATCGCCCTCTACAAACACAATGGGCTTTGCCTCGTCTATTTCTTTCATCACTTATCGCATTTATCGTTATCGTTTTCGTCCAGTAGCTGAACCACCTCGTCCCTCATCCGTTTGTTGGCCACGTCCTCTGGCTTCTCCGGCACTTCTGCAAGCAGGTTTGCCACTTTCTCTCTTGTCTCTGCGCTCTTTGAGTGCAGAAGCATCTCTCTGGCATAGTTAAGAATAGCCGAGTGTAGCATATCTTTGTCTTCAAGTCGCCGGCTCGACTCGATGGCCGTCTCATAAAACTTCGTTCCTTCTTCAGCCATTCCCCCTCTGAACAGTATTAGTCCCTGCGTTGCATAAATACAGATATCTACCAGTTCATAGTTGCTCCGGTCTATCTCCCGTGCCGCCAGATTGATGGTCTTCTGCGCATTCTCCGGGTCGTTGTTCAGCGCGTAGGCATAGGCCAGGTCATTCAAGGCGGCCTTGTTGCGCTGGTTGGTCCGCAGATAGGTGGTCAGCAGCCTTATACTGGTCAGGTAGTCCTTCTCGAAGGTCGTTGAGATGCTGGAACCGAACATCGCACTCTTCAGCGAATATGGGGTCTCGTCCTGCCATTCTATAGCATATTGCAATGCCGTTTTAAACTCTCCTGCAAAAAATTTCTCGTAGCACAACGCCTCCTTAAACGAGGTATTGATTGGCTGCCTCGGGAACTCCAGGTCCATCTGCCTGTTCTTGGCCATCCATTGTGCTTGCGCAAAACTGTTATCGTTGGCTGAGGTGAGCGATTGGTTAAATAGTCTCCTGCTCTTCTTGTATGCGCCATTTTCATACTCTTCCATACCTATTGTACCGCACAACTCAGATAAGTCAAAATATGAATAGTTCTTCGACTCTATCAATTCCATTGCGCGCTTCAGGTTGGGCGACCGTCTGCCGTACTTTTGGCTTACGGATATTTCCGATGCCATCAGCCAAGGGTCTTTCTTGGTCAACCCACTTTTCCTCAACACCGTTATTGCACTGTCTTCGTCGTTTCTGTGAATAAAGAACCTCGCCGACGAGCGCACCACATACCTGTTATGACTGTCTAAATATAAGGCAGTCTTGATATGTTCCTCTGCCCTGTCCAGTTGTCCCAACAGCATATACTGGCGGGCTATCTCTATATGGAAGATGGCCGTTGCTGGATAGTCTGTCAGCAATTTCTTCAGCTTGGCTATCTTCGCGTATATCGGAAACTTGACCGCATGGTCAACCACCTCGGGTATTGGGATAGAAAGTATATCCTTCGAGGCATTTGTCAGGGCTACTGGCACTCTCAAAGGATAATCCACCACAAATCTGGCTGCAGCACGCACCTCCGGGTCTTCTGTCTGCCCGTTCACGAAGGCTGCGGTTATCAGTTCACCTGCCGTCACCACATTTTTATTCCGACGCCATTCTGTCAGGTAGCTCTGAATGTCGCCTTTGTCTATTGGGTGCTTATACTGACCTATTGGGGCCAGTTCCGACTGTGACTTTCCAAACTCGCGCCACGTGGGTATGAGCAGTCTGTCTGTACTATCTATGAATAGTGCCATCTCTCTTTATTCTTAGTTCAGCCTTTCCTTGCAGCAAATCCAGTTTGGTGATATACCTGCGTAGCACATAGTTGCTGCCGCGTTCACGCAAGGTTTTCGGGTCGTTTCGCTTGTTAGGATCAGGGTTACACAGTTCATAAATCATCTGTCCTATGGGTTCCTTGAACTCTTCATATTCTATCTCTTCCTTGATGGTTTCTATGCATTCGTCATAACAAGCATCCAGGTAGGCCTTCATCTCCATGTTGGTCGTCCTCACCGTATTCCCTATTTTGTTCAGTTTCTCTATCAGCATTCCTGTCATATTCAGACCGGAGAAATAGAAGGTCATCAGATTTCCCAGCTCGTACGAGTCAGTAGCAAGGTTCATATCCAACCATTCTACAGGGCGCAGAAACGTAAACTGAGGCAGCATCTCCAATGGTGCGTATGCTTTATCACCATTTAACAACGTGTTGTCATTCACACCGGTTCCAGTAAATGTCTTGCTCTTTCCGATGTCCGAGATCTTCGATTCTTTCTCAAACTGGAGAATGTTCGACGGTTTTAGGTTCTGGTGTATCACTTGCATCGAGTGCAGTTGCTCTATGCCCACGGCTATGTCGTGCAGTGATTTCAACTTCCATGCAAAGTCCACTTCGTCTTGGAATTTTATGTATTCTCTTACGTCTCCATCCGCTTTCTCAAACACCAGGTATGGCACAGGGTATGGGTTACCTTCCCCTATGGGTATCATGTCAGCATCCTGCACTCTCACTATTTTTGAGCAGGAGCGGTCACGACATCTCTCCAGCAGTTCCTTCTCGTAAGTGAATGCCTCCAGTTGCTTTTGCAGCACGTTCATCAGTTCCGTCACGTTGGTCCTGCGAAGTGACTTCTCTATGTCTATCACCTTCACGAAGTATTCCTTGCCGTCACGCTCCGCTTTGTACTGCACAGAGAAGTAACCGTTCGTACTTTCCTTCTCCCTGCTATACATCTCCTTCAGGAGCCATCCTCCGGGAAGGGTGGTTCCTGTCAGTTGGTATGCTTTCGTTGTTTCTGCCATACTCGTTATTGGTTTTTGATTTTCCTTTGCAAAATTATACATTCCGCTTCAAACCGGTAGTATTCCTTCCAAACATTTATCCTTTCTTAACAAACAAAGGGGCCAATGCCCTCACATCAACCCCCTTCTTCATCACTCATACTGATTCTTATGCTTGTTCGCCTTCATGAGGATAAGCAGTTTTTCAAACTGCGTCCTCCTCTCTTCCTTCATCTCCCCCGCATTCATCCTCTTCCTGTTCGCCTTCACCCAGTTCAGCATATCATGCTCCTCAATGCGGTGCTTCGACGGATTCCGCTTATTCGACTGAATAAACGCCACCACCTCATTATACCTTGTCAACCATCGTGTTTCTTGATCCATCTTACATCTTCCCTCTTACATCTGACATCTATCGCCATTTTTCCTCTTGCGTCATAATCATGAACCTTTAACCATGAACCCACTTCCGGTTAACGATTCACGGTTCACGGTTAAAAATAACCATTAACCCTGAACCATTAACCTTGAACCATTAACCCTGAACCATTAACCCTGAACCAAAAGTAACCTTGAACCATTAACCCTGAACCAAAAGTAACCTTGAACCATTAACCCTGAACCAACGATGACTTTTCACTCATTTCGAATCAATTTTAGCTTTCATCGTTTTTACGATTGAAGTCAAAATCTTCAAAATCCTATCGCAGTCATTCGATAAAGAGTGAAATTGTTCATCGTTAATGTATCCATTGTCATGCAAAAGGTTCATCCAATAGTCCGTCTCATCCGCCTCCTTATATGCAATACTCATCTTTGAAAGGAAGTCCGCATCACTCTGTGCATGCTTACTCTCCCTCACATTAGCCCCTACAGAAGTCCCGCTCCTATATATCTGTTTCGCCATCACGAACTCCTTATACTCTGCATCCTCCGTAAGGTATTGGAATAGCCTCGTAATCCTACATCCAAAATCATAACTCAGCTCATGAATCCCCGCATTCGATTTAGCATCCTCCGTCATCAGAGGCGCCAACTTCCCACGTTTCGGTTTGTAAGCAGGTGTATTCACCGTACTCTTATACGATTTCTTATATTGCTTCTTGTTTTCCATCGCTTCTAATCATTAACCATGAACCATGAATCATGAACCCTTAATCATGAACCATGAATCATGAACCATAAATGACCGTGAACCATTAACCATGAACCATTAACCGTGAACCATTAACCATGAACCATGAACATTCAACCCTTCACCGTAAGTATTCCCTCCTCCTCGTGAGGCACAAACGGGCCTTCCTTACACTCAAAGAAGACACTTCCAGACTCCAAGCATTCTATATTATGCCAAACATTCTTGGGGATATCCACTCCATAGAGTCCTTCCTCTGGGCATAGCATTACACTCCCTGACACTGTACCATCATCATTGTAGGTATTCACCCTCACTCTACCACGAAGTAACACAAACGACTCATCTTTCGTCGGATGCCGATGTATCTCTACTTTAGTTCCTGGCTCCACTGCATTTAAGAATCGATGACATTTATCATCTAACGACTGATGAAAGTTGTGATTCATCCGCAGCCTGTCAGACTTTTGTGCCTGCCTACTTACGTCATCTAACAATTGTTTGTCTATGAGTTTCATCTTACTTCAATAATCAACGGTAAACTGTAAACCTCCCCCTAAACAGGGGGACTGAGGGGGTCTTCTCCTTCAGCCTTCTGACATCAGACATCAGCCATCGTCAGGTCCAGATGCTTGTCTAGCCCGCCTTGGCATTCTCAACTATTGATTATTGCTGACTCCTATTATTCGTGAAACAGGATTGCAACGCCACACTCTCAAAGAGAGAACCCGTCCCCCCGTTCTTTTTTGTGGCGCGCTGAACGGCATCCTCTGCCTGCTCCCATTCGTAACAGCGGGTGGTTCCGCCAAACTGGTCGGACGAAGCACCGCTGCCCAGCGTGTGCCACTAGGCCATAGCAAACTTCAGCCAGTCCTTCATCTTCTTACCCATCACCATGCGCTCTGGCTCATAATAGTGGAAAGCCATCACGTTCTTGCTCTCGCGTCTCTCAAAGGGAATCTTGCCTGTAAAAGCGAAATACTCTTTCACACGTTTTCCGATTTTAGAATTTATTTTATTACTTGATGATTTGTTCCAGCATCTCCTTCCAGCGTGAATACGCCAAGAGATATTCCTCACGCCGGGTGTCAGCAGGTTCTATCACCTGCAGCTTCTGCAACGACTCAAAGGCCTCATCAGCATCCTTATAGATTCCCGCACCGATGCCAGCCCCCTTGGCGGCACCTACGCTGCCGTCGGTGTCGTAGAGTTCGATAGTAGCTCCACTGACACTGGCCAGCGTGTCGCGGAACAACGGCGAGAGAAACATATTGGCACGGCCGGCATGAATCTTTCTGATTTCCATGCCCATCTGCTGCATTACCTCCATACCGTAGCAGAAGGAGAACACGATGCCCTCCTGAGCGGCCCGCACCAGGTGGGCCTGCGAGTGCTTGTTGAAGTTCAGTCCATGGATGGAGCATCCCGTCTCACGATTCTCCAATACACGTTCGGCACCATTGCCAAATGGTATGACGGTGACGCCCTCGCTGCCAACAGGCACTGTGGCTGCCAAGTCGTTCATAGCAGCATAGCTCATGTTAGGCGTGACGTTGCGGTGTGTCCATGCGTTCAGAATACCCGTGCCATTGATGCAGAGCAGTACGCCGAGGCGGGTGGACTTATTGAACATTGAACATTGACCATTGACCATTGCCGATGGAGCGTCGTGATTGACGTGCGCAAAGGTATTCACACGCGACTTCGAGTCGTAGTTGATGTCGCCCAGCACGCCATAGACCACACCTGAAGTTCCTGCCGTAGCAGCTATCTCGCCTGGTCGGAGCACGTTCAGCGACAAGCCATTGTTGGGCTGGTCGCCACCACGATAGGCGATAGGCGTTCCGGCTTTCAGTCCCAGCTCAGTGGCGGCCTCGCTGCTCACCATGCCCTGGATGCCAAAAGTCGGTACGATGTCGCAGAGCAGCGAACGGTCGAAACCGAAGTAGTCCAACAGGAAATCGGCAATGCGATTCTCCTTGAAATCCCAGAACATACCCTCGCTCAGTCCGCTGACGGTGGTGTTGGGTACTCCCGAGAGGCGCATGGCGATATAGTCGCCCGGGAGCATCACCTTATAGATACGCTCATAGACCTCTGGCTCGTTCTCCTTCACCCATGCCAGTTTGGCAGCTGTAAAGTTGCCGGGAGCGTTAAGCAGATGCGTCAGGCAATGCGCTGCACCAATCTCCCTGAAGGCTCTCTCGCCATAGGGAACGGCCCGCGAGTCGCACCAGATAATAGCCGGGCGCAGTGGTCTTAATTGCCGGTCGACACACACCAGTCCATGCATCTGATAGCTGATGCCAACGGCCTTGATGTCGTCAGCCTTAGCCTGCGCATCGGCCATCACCTTCTTCAGGCTTAGCCGTACATTGTCCCACCACATTTGCGGATTCTGCTCAGCCCATCCTGCCTTGACGGCCATGATGGGAGCCTCCTTTTCAGGGTAAAAAGCCGAGGCCTCACACTTGCCACTGTCGGCATCCACCAGTGATGCCTTGACCGACGAACTGCCGATGTCCAGTCCTAACAGATACTGTTTGCTCATTGTTGCTGCATGTTTTTGGTTTTTTGTTGCAAAGATAGGCCGTTTCGGCAAATCGGGCCATATTATTTGTTGCACGCTTCACACCATTTGTTACACATCAGAGAGTGGGAAACATTTTCAATGCTTCTTGAAACACAGAGACGGCTGCCGTTTATAGAATAATGTGTAACTTTGTAGCGTAGCAAAACCAATAAAAGCAAAAACATGAAAAAAATCATTACCCAATTGCTCCTTACCGCTGCAGGTGTCCTGTCGGTATCCGCTCAGGATGCGGCATTCTCGTATTTCAATTATACGGGCAACGACACGCGTTTCAACAAGTCCTACGACCCGTCGAAAGAGTTTTTGAACCCCATCCTTGCCGGTTTCTTTCCCGACCCGTCGGTGTGTCGCAAGGGCGACACCTACTATCTGGTCAACTCGTCGTTCTCTTTCTATCCCGGCGTACCCATTTTCGAGAGCAAGGACATGGTGAACTGGACTCAGATAGGCCATGTGCTCAACCGTGAGTCGCAGCTTCAGCTGGAAGGTCAGTGGGTGTCAGGCGGCATCTATGCGCCGACTATCCGCTATAACTGCCATAACGACACCTTCTACATGATTACCACCAACGTGGGCAAGGGTGGCAACTTCTATGTCAAGACCAAAGACCCGCATCAGGGATGGAGCGACCCTATATACCTGCCGAAGGTGGACGGCATAGACCCGTCGTTCATGTTCGACGACGATGGCAAGGCATACATCGTGCATAATGCTCCTGTCATCGGACAGGCAGAGTATGACGGACAACGGGCCATCCGGCTGCTGGAGTTCAGTGTGGAGGGCGACAGCATCATCGGCGAACCGATAGAAATCGTGCGCGGTGGCACGCACTCTACCGAGCGTCCGATATGGATTGAGGGTCCCCACCTGTATCACATAGGAAAATACTATTATTTGATGTGTGCTGAGGGCGGTACCGGCGAGGGCCACAGCGAGGTGATATTGCGTGCCAAGTCGCCTAAGGGAAAGTGGGAGGAGTGTCCGTACAATCCCATACTGACACAGCGTAACATGCCCGACGAGCGCGAGGACAAGGTGACATGCACCGGACATGCTGACATCATACAGACGCCGAAGGGAGAATGGTGGGCAGTGTTCTTAGGCTGTCGGCCATATGAGGGCGACATGTACAACACTGGTAGGGAGACCTTCCTTGTACCCGTAGCATGGAAAGACGGATGGCCTGTGATACTTGATAAAGGAAAGGCTGTACCCACGGTAGTAAGCAAGAGCGGACTTGAACCTATAAGAGAAAACAATCTTACAGGTAATTTCTCATACACTGACACATTTAATGGCGGCGCACTTAACCAACGTTGGCTATTTCTGCGTAACCTACCGGCAAAGTCAGCATACACACTGGGTGGAAAGGGACTGACACTGCACCCGTCAACGGGCAGTGTATATAAGACAAAACCCTACTCCGCTCTATTCTGCCGTCAGCAGCATCAGTGTTTCACCGCAGAAACACAACTAACCTTCCTTCCTACATCATCAAAGCACTTTGCAGGCATGACATTGTTTCAGAATGAGACACACAACATTGTATTTGGCAAGACGCTACTGAATGGTAAACCCACCCTCATCGTAAAACGTACTGAAAAGGAGACAGTAATAATAGCATCATGCATCCTGCCCGACAATGACAGCGCCATACGTCTGAAGACGGAAGCCAACGGCCGCTACTACTCATTTTCATATGCCATCGGCGACAGCAGTACATGGCATCCTCTGGTTATTGGCACGGACGCATCAAACATCAGTACCGCACGATCAGGCGGATTCATAGGAGCCATGATAGGACTGTATGCGACCAAGCGATATGAATAAAACACGCTGCCATGAAGAAGAGAATGCCTGTTGTAAGCACAACATGCACTATGGTGTCACTTTCCACCACGAATACACTTGGTGGTGGTGGCAGACGGCATTTGGTGCTGATAAGACAACACTTGGAGAGGGAGATATAGTTGACGGCAAACTAAAGACAATGCCTGGAGGAAACATCACTAAGATACATGCTGACTTCCCCTACACCTCACGTGATATTCGCTTTACCATAGGTAAGGATGGACTGCTCTATATTTTTACGATGAACACACCGAAGGCTAAAGAGAAACTTTGCATCAAATGCATGGCATTAGGCAAGCAAAAGATTAGTGATGTCACGCTACTGGGACACAACGGAAAAATAGAATGGCAACAAACTGCAGAAGGACTGTCTATAGTTTGTCCGCAATCACTACCTTGTCCTTATGCACTCACTTTCTGTGTAAAATAAAAACACATATCAGAAAAGTATGAGCCTCGAAAGTATTTAACGTACTTCGGGGCTCTCTTTGACTTAGAACTTAACGTTGTTATGCGTTACATCAATAATTATCTTGTACTCACATATTTATGGAGGGTATCCCTGACGGCACCCTTATAGGCAAAGAGTTCCTTCACCATACCTTCTATCCTTTCACCAAGACCAGCCTCATAGAGGTCAAGACCAAAGATGTCCTTGCGGCTGTAGAGTTGCTTAAGGCATGAATAGTTCTGCTCCTGCTTACCCACCTCCAATGGTACTACGATAGCTTGCAACTCCTGAAGCATTGGGTCTGGTGACGGCTCAAATGGTGTGCCGTCATCCTGGATGCCCTTGAGATAGCGAGCATAACCTGCCAGCACGAGGGGGATGAGCACAAGGTTCTGCATGTCCAGACCACGCTGGATATACTTCTTGATGGTCTCGCCAAACCGGATGGAGAGTTTCTGGCTCGTGTCCATAGCGATGCGCTGCGGGGCATCGGGCATGAAGGGATTCGGCAGTCGCTTGCCTATGACGGTGCCAATAAACTCGTAGGGGTTCAGCACACCGGGGTCAGTCACCACGGGCATTGCCTCCATGTAGCCTATCTTCTGAATTAACAAGCGCAAATCCTCATCCGCCATCTCTGCACTTATGAGTGTATAGCCCAGCAAGCAACCGTAGATACTCATGGCAGTATGCAGCGGGTTAAGACACGTCGTCACCTTCATCGTTTCCACCTTATCTACCGTCTCACGAGTTGTGTACATAGCACCACCTAAATCCAGCGGTGGACGTCCGTTGGTATAGTGGTCTTCAATAACCAAATACTGAGTTTCCTCAGCATTAACGTAAGGTGCTGTGAAGGTATGCTTCTCTGTCTCGATGTAGTCGTTGTCTTCAAAGCCATCCTTCTGAAGCAGTTCTTTCACCAATTGGTGCGGACGGGGCGTAATCTTGTCAATCATCGACCAGGGGAAGGTGACAGACCGCGGGTCCTTCAGATAGCTGACGAACGACCGCGGCACCAGTCCGTCGCTAACCCACCGCTCGGCGTATGCAAATACTCCGGTCTTCACTTTGTCACCATTGTGCGAACAGTTGTCCATCGACTGGATGGTCAGTGGATAGATGCCAGCCTTCCAGCGTTCATAGAGCAGAGCCGTCACCTTTCCTAAGGCGAAAACGGGCTGTAGTCCGCGCTGCATGTCCTGCTCGTTATAGCCATAGCCTTGCTCGGTGATGGTAAACGAAATCATCTGTAGCGAGGAACTGCGGAAGATGTCCACCAGCCGCTGCCAGTCGGCAAATTGGTAGTCGGCCTTCAGGGCCTCGGTGACAGAGGCAATCACTTTCTTGTCTACTGTGCCGTCGCCCTTCAGCGATACCAGTAGCGAAAGGTTGTCGTAGGGTGTATAGGCTTTGTCGATAACCTCATAGTCGAAGGTCTCCGCCACGATGACACCGCGGTCGTAACGGCCCGTGTTCAATGCGTCGTTGAGCATAGCGGCAGGAAAGGCACGGAAGATGTTTCCGCCGCCAAAGTGTACCCATGTAGGCTCTTTCGCCGTCTTTTCGCGCACGGCCCTGATGTCAAACTTAGGGAGCTCGTAGCCTTTCTGCTCCCACTCTGCGGCATTTAGCTGTCCGCTTAGTATATCTTTTAATTTCATATTACCTTATTTTCATTTCTCATTACTCATTTCTCACTTCTTATTTCGTTAGTCATTGAATCCTGGCTGTTTATATGCTATCCCCATCTCACGGTCGATGGCAGCCATCAGTCCCTGCACCTGTGCCATAGCAAACATACGTCCCAGCAGCGTATAGCCAGCGTTGTGTCCGTGATTGGTCTCATCCATCACGCCACCCTTCTCGTCGGTGAACGTCATACCGTGATCGACACGCATGGGAAGTCGGCGACTGCTATTGCAGACACCACGACGCTCAGCATCCTCGAAGATATGCACCAGCTTCACCAGGTCGGCACGTCCGCCCAGATGACTGGCTTCGGTGAAGTTTCCATTAGGGAAGATGTGGCAGGAGCGCAGATGGACGAAGTGCGTACGGTCGGCAAATTCGCAGGCCATTGCCGGCACGTCGTTGTGTTCACCTGCCGACAAGCTCCCGGCACAGAAGGTCAGTCCGTTGTGACGGTTGGGCACAGCATCGAGCAGCCAGCGGATATCCTCAGCGTTGCCAACGATGCGGGGTAGTCCAAAGACAGGATAGGGCGGGTCGTCAGGATGTACGCACATGTTGATGTCGTACTCATCACAGACAGGCATGATAGCCTCTAACCAGTATTTCATATTGGCCTGCAACTGCGCCTTGTCGATACCCTCGTAGAGCTTCAGCAACTGGCGGAACTTCTCCACGGGAGCAGCATCGCCCTCCTTGAAGTTGCCGCTGACGAAGCCTTGCGTCTTGATGACAATATTTTCTACCAGTGCATGGTCGCTCTCCGGTGTGGCATCCTCAGCCATCGCATCCGCTTCTGCCACTAGGTCACGGTTCCAGTTGGCGTGACGTTTGGAGAAGGCTGCCCAGTCCTCGCGGGCCATAGCACGCTTCAGGATATAGATGTCGAAGTAGGCAAAGGCACCCCAGTCCATATAGAGGTTCGTCGAACCGTTGGGGTTCTCGTGCAGCAGGTCGGTGCGTGCCCAGTCCAACACAGGCATGAAGTTGTAGCACACGCAGCGTATGCCCTCCTCCCCCAGGTTCCTTAGCGACTGTTTATAGACCTCAATCTGCTCGTCGCGGTCAGGCCCGCCATATTTGATAGTCTCAGTGACGGGCAGGCTCTCCACCACGCTCCACGTCATACCATAGCTCTCGATATACTCCTTGTGTTCACGAATCTTCTCGCGAGTCCAGACCTCGCCGAGGGGGACGTCGTGCAGGGCAGTCACGATGCCTTCCACTCCGATTTGTCTCAACTGTGCAAGAGTAATCTTGTCCTTCTTGCCAAACCATCTCCATGTTCTTTCCATAAATGTATTCTTTTTTATCCTATTATTTTTCCTTCTTTATCATATTCAATAGTTTTCACTTTCAGACTGCGCAGCCAAGTCTTGCCGCCTGACGGCACGCTGTCGTGATGGAACAGGTACCAGCGTCCCTTATACTCGCAGATGCTGTGATGGGATGTCCATCCTACCACCGGTTCCAGCAGTACCCCTTGATAAGTAAACGGGCCGTAGGGATTGTCGCCCACGGCATAGCAGATGAGGTGGGTGTCGCCCGTGGAATAACTGAAATAGTACTTGTCGCCTCGTTTGTGCAACCATGAGGCCTCGAAGAAATGGTGCGGATTTTCTGCTTGCATGGGCATGTGGTTCCCGTCGAGAATCACAACCGGGCGTGGCTCTTCTGCAAACTGCAACATGTTGTCCGTCATACGTACCACTCGCGGCTGCAGGGCTTGCTCTGTGCCTTTGGGCAATATTGGAAACTCCGTGAGGCGATTATCCTTATACCATTGCAGTTGTCCGCCCCAGATGCCACCGAAGTAGCAATACACCTCGCCGTCGTCGTCCTTAAACAGACAAGGGTCTATAGAGTATGAGCCGCGTATAGGGTCAGATTCTGCTCGGAAAGGCCCGGTCGGACTCTTACTGGTAGCGACGCCAAGACGGAAGATGTCATTGCGGTCTTTCATGCAGAACACCAGATAGTAGCGTCCGTGCTTCTCTACCACATCGCTATCCCACAACTGGCGGCCTGCCCAGGGAATATCCTCAATGCTTAGTATGAGTCCCTCGTCGTGACAGAGTCCGTTTTCCGGGTCGTCGAGTGACAGACAGTGGTAGTCCTTCATGTCGAAATGGTCGCCATTGTCGTTCTCCGACACACTGCCCTCACGGTCGTGAGACGGGTAGATATACAACTTGCCGTTAAACACATGGGCAGAAGGGTCTGCCATAAAGTCTTGTGGAAAAAGATAGCGTGACTGCATGGTTATTTACGATTTGCTGATTTTCAATTTACAATTTACTGTTGCAATTTATTGTTGCGGTTTGTTGCTACGGGTTTCTATTTCGCGGTTAATATTGTCGATTACCTCGTCCGTCAGTTCATAGCGCGAAATGATGAGCATGGCCAACGCCAAGAGCAAGGCCGGAATGATGCACACAAGCCACAGGATGCCCTGCTCGGCCAGCGGGCTCTGCATGGTGGCATTGGTCTGGTCGAAATCCACGTAGGCCAGAACCAGTCCCGGCACCACACCTCCTAAGGCCATGCCAGCCTTGTAGAAGATGCCAGTCAGTGCGTTGACAATGCCGCTGATGCGCTTGCCGTGGGTGTATTCGCCGTAGGATATCACCTCTGGCACCAGTGCCCACATATAGCCTGTAGCCACGATGACACCTGTTGACTTGACAAACTGTGCTATATAGACCAGCCAGATCATGTCGCGCAGTGAAGGTATCATGGAGATGGCGTAGAGTGCCGCCATACCCACGATGGCTATGGAGAGAAAGAGGTTGAACATAGCCCGTTTGCCTATCTTCTGCTTAATCCATGGAACCAGCGGCATGAAGATAAATGACGGCAGAGACCCCAGGGCCATGAAGTTGGCCATCTGGTCGCTGGTGCCGTGTACATTATATATCATGTAGTACGAGCCTGCGGAGTTGCCGACAGCCATCATGGCGAAAGCCGTGACGAAGAAAAATGCCAACACGCGCAGCGGACGGTTGCGACGGAACTCCACCCACAGGTCGCTCACCTTCACATTGGCCATTTCGGCTTCATCCATCACCACACGTTCTTTACACTGCGAGAAGCAGAAGATGAGCAGCAGCAGTCCTGCCACCGCATAAATAGCCATTGTGGTAAACCATGCTGAGGCTGCACTGACGGAATGGATGTGGCCGTCGGGCGATAGTGCTGCCACAATCTTCGGAATACCGTAGGCCACGGCCAGTCCGCCCACGTTGGCCAGGAACATGCGAACTGATGTGAGGATGGTTATCTCGTTGGTGTCGCGCGTCAGCGATGCATTCAGCGCACCGTATGGCACATTGATGAGTGTGTAGAGCATGGAAAGACCGACGTAGGTGGCGTATGCATAGACCAATGACGGCGCAAAACCATTCCAGAAGCAGAGAATGGCGAAGCCTGTCAGCGGCACACCTGCCAACACCAGATAGGAGCGGTATTTGCCTAAACGCGGACTGTGCTTGTCGACATAGGTGCCAACGAGGGGATCCCAAAGCACATCGACCACTCTCACCACAAGAAACATGAATGCCGCCTGCGCCGGCTGCAATCCGTAGACATTGGTATAGAATATCAGCAGATACATGCATATCGTCTGATAGATGAGGTTTTGCGCCAGGTCGCCAGAGCCGAAGCCGATGCGCTGCAGCCACGTGAGGCGATGGAAACCGTTGTTCTGTTCCATAGGTTTTTAGTTTATTTTTTACGGGTTAACGATATAGGCCGATGATGTCGTTCACCACCGGTTTTGGCTGATACTGCCTGTCGAAGAGCAGCGGGTAGGCCGTGCGCCCCTGTATGGGCCAGTCGTTCATCCACGACTGTCGGTCGCTGACACCCCACAGCGTGATGCGGCTAATCTGATGGGCATGCCGCTTATAAATGCGGAAGAAAGTCAGCCAGCGATCATTGATGCGCCTTTCAGCCTCAGCGGTAAGTCCGTTCTTGTAGGGATCCATACTGGCAGCATACTCAAAGCTCTGACCTATCTCTGCTCCGCTGAAGCTGTCTGGGTTTGGCAGTACGTTCATGTCAAGTTCTGTGATCATCACCTTTACCCCACATGCCGCAAAAGCATCCATGCTGCGTTCATATTCTGTCAGGTCGGGAAAGTCGAGTCCGTTGTGGCTCTGCATGCCGACGGCATCGATGCGCAGGCCCTTCGCCTTCAGGTCGTGTACAATCTGGCACACCTTTTCCCGCTTTTCGGGATTCGACATCGAGTAGTCGTTGTAGTAAAGTTCTGCGTCTGGGTCAGCTTCATGGGCAAAACTGAAAGCCATCTCGATATACTCCGGTCCTAATATTCTGTACCAAGGTGACTGGCGATAACTGCCGTCATCCTCGATGGCCTCGTTCACCACATCCCATCCTTTGATGCGTCCTTTGTAGCGGCCTACTACCGTATGGATATGTCGGCGCATACGCTCCGTCAGCAGTTCCTTGGAAGCCTCATGCCCCAAAGAATCCTTGAAGAACCAGTCGGGTGTCTGCGCGTGCCACACCAGCACATGACCTGTCACCGTCATGCCATGTTTCTCGCCATAGGCGACAAAGCGGTCAGCTTTGCGCCACTTGAACTTCCCCTCCTGTGGCTGCAGTTCTTCAGGTTTCATGCAGTCCTCTGCCACGATGCCGTTGAAATGCTGGCTGATAACGGCAGTGACGGCAGAGTCACACCCCACACCAGTCTGCTGGGTGTTGAGGGCTGCTCCCACGAGGAAGTATTTGCCCAGTACATCTTTTAGTCCGCTTTGGGCGGTTGCTCCTACGTAACAGAAGAGGAGCAGCGTCCACAGCATCACGTTTCTTTTCTTCATCATTATTTTACTACTATTTTCTTACTATTCTTAATATAGATACCCTTGCGGGTGGGGCGTTCGATGCGTCGTCCGTTCAGGTCGAACCAGTGTTCTGCACCGTCCGAGTCTCTTGTCACGATGTGGCTGATACCTGTCGAGCTGTCCTTGATAGCCGTGAGCATACGGGCACCCGTGGCGTTGGATGCCATAATATAGGCTCGGAACGGGGGTATATATACACTTGGGGTATCGGCAGGGACACTGCTCCACAGATTGCCCGACTGCAAGATGTAGTAGCCCCGGCTCTCAGAGTTGCTCAGTCCGCGCAGTGTTCCTTTCAGTTGGTAGCCGTCCTTTATTTCGCATTCATTCACCGGTGTACTGAAATCCACAGTTGTCTTCGCACCGTTGCCTACGTTGGTACTGCCCTCAAAGGCTGCCACCAGATAAGGTGTGTTAGCACTGACGGTTTCGACCTCAGTGAATACCAAAGCACCATCGCTGACTCCATCCAGTGTGTAATACTTCAGTCCTGCTGCTGTTGTAGGCTGATAGGGCAGGCAGACAGTGTAGAGTTTTGCCTCCTTCTCGTTGATACTGATGTCGCCGCTGCCTGTTGTGGGGGCTGTCAGCGTGCGGGTATAGGTGACATCGGCAGTAGTCACCGTGGGGGCTATCACGGCAGGTGTACCATCTGACTCGTTGATGATTCCTACTTCCTCTGCAGGCATATCTACCTTCACCATGATGTCTGAGATGGTCATCGCCTGGTCTTCTGTGTTTTGTGAATTGGCCACCCACTGTAGTTTATAGACGCGACGACTGGCATCGGTTGTTTGATAGTTGGCATAGTTCAAATTGTATTTACTACTCCAGAAGTTGCCGCTGTTCACGCGATTCCCGTCAGGATCGGTGATGGAGAAATAGTTGAAAACGTCGCCTCCCGTCTTGCTCAACGTCACATTCGCCACCTTAGAGAAGTCCGCTGCATCCAAGAGCAGTGTGAGGCTGCCCGACTTTCCTGCCGGTACGCTGACCTCGCCAGTAGCGGCATTGAATGTCACATGACCACTGGCTGTCAGATAGCCGAAGTCAGCGTGGTATTCACCATTCACCGTGCTATAATTGAAGGGAGAGATGTTCTGCTTCTCCAGTTGTATGCAGTCTATCTGGATGGCATTGCCGCTGGTGTTGGCAAGGTCTATGGCCTGCACTCCGGCAGTCAGCTTTACGGGGATGTGGGCCTCCGTCCATTGCGTCACGGCAGCAGTGCTGAGCGTGTAGTCTTTTCCTCCGGCCGATGCTGTCAGTTGGCCGGAGGCATTGGTCTGGTAGCGCATCGTGAGCAGGTAGTAGCCAGCCTCCGCCACATCGACATGATAGCGCAGCCCGCTCGATGCGGAGGTCATCGTAGCATAGCCCTGCCCGTAATATCCATCGTTTCCTTTTCCGTAGCCGGACTTCTGTATCGTAGCATTTTTATAGTCTGCCAGTTCCGCCTCATATTGCAGCACTCCTGTATATGCGGCGGGAGCACTGGGCACAGTGATGGTAGCCGTAGTATAATTTGTCTGCCTATTGGTAGCCGTGCCGCTACAGTTGATGGTTAGGCTGACAGCCGCACCGCTATGTTCTACAGTGAGTGTATAAATATCGTTCTCCCACGATTCTGTAACAGTTCCGCCATTGGCAGTATAGGTGGGCCGACTCTTGGCACCACTAATCTTGATGACATCCGTGCCGCCTTCATAGTTCTGCAAGTAGAACGTCACCTTGCCGGCATACTCCTTCATGATGCCCAGCGAATAGGGAGCATAGTCCAGACTTACATTAGTGCAGGTGTTATACTGGAAGGGGATGGTACCCGTAGCCCTCTGCGCCGATTTTCCTAACGTGCGGATGCCGTTGCCGTCGGTTGCGTCGTCGTATTGGTACGGATTATACGTTACCCATCCGTTCTCTATGCGTCCGGCAAAGATGTCGCCGGTATATTCTTCCGCGAAGAGACTGTTCATCTGTGCCTGTCTGTCGGCAGCGGAAAGGCTGGTGATGTCGGTCAGCAGCCCGGCACTCAGCATATTGGGAATCGTCGGGTAGCGTCCTGTCCGTTTAGTCCACCAGCGGTTGTTCAGCCAGTGGTTGCTGTCGCGGCCTTGCAGTCCGCCGTAGTCTTGCGTGTTGCGATAGAGGCCGTCGTAGAGGTCGGCAGGTATGCGGTACGACGCATTGTCGGTGCCACTGCCGCTGCTCACCGTGCAGACCTTGGTGCGTGCCATCACCTCTTCCTTTGTAGGGATGCGGATGGTGCCGTCCAGGATTTTGCGGAACATGTCGAGCGAGATGGCGTTCCACTGCGCCGTCCACTGCCAGTTGCGGCGGGTATAGCCGTCGACGGTCGAAGTGCTGCCCTCCGTGGAACACTCGCGCCAGATGAGCTCCGGCCCGTCGATGATGGTCTGGCCTGTCAGCATGATGTGCTCCGCCACGGGAATAGCCCCCGCTGCACGCACGAAGTCGCTGGCACCAATAGTGTATTGTGTGTCGCCCTCCTGCATATCGGGTTTCACACCGTCCTCTACCCATCCGCTCGAATCGAAGCGGATGCCGTAGCTGCCAGCGAAGCCGCTGAGCCATGCTCCGAGACAGTGGCTCTCGTTGAAGTGGAAATTCTTCTTCTGTGTGTATTTCTCGAAACAAAGGAAATGTTCCGGGCTGCTGCTCAGCAGGGCATTGATATCGGCGTTACGCTTCATATAGGCCATCGGCATCTTGTTGGCATTATGGTAGGAGTCGGCAAAGCTGACAGCCAGATAGCCGCCGTAGGTCTTGGCAAGCTGCAACAACTTTGCGAAGAGTTGCAGGCGGGTGTCGAAGGTCACGCCGCCCTCCGTGTCGAAGCCCCAATATTGTTCGGCAAAGTTGAATCCCAGGAAGTTGGGGTACTCCTTGTAGTATTTCTCGTAAGCCGACACATCCTGAGGGGTGTCAGGCATGCGGCTCGCTGCGCCGCTGGCACACTGTATCATCGTCCATACGCGGTTCTGGGCGCACACCTTCATCCACGAGTCGTAGATGGCAGGGCCGTCGGGCGACTTTTCATCGCTCGACGATGTGGCAATGTTGAAGATGACAAACGGGCGTACATCCTCTGGCACCATGTCGATGATTTTCTGTGGGTCGGCATAGTTCCACACATCGATATGGATGATCCATGCCGGCTGTTCCGATGAGATAGGGCGGCGCAGCGCAGCGCTGATATCCGTCAGAAACAAACCGCAAAAAATGATGGCTATCAGAAAGTTTACTCTTTTCATTGTTGCGTCCTCCCTCTGCTATGCATTAATATCTATATTCCGTTCACTCTCCTCGTCCCATTCCGTAATGCGCCAACCGTCGTATATCAGTCCGTGCTCGGTCAGTCGCATATTGATGGTGTAGGTCTTGCCGCCCTCCAGCGTGGCGGCCTCCGGTATCAGGTGGTTCTCACGGTTGCCGTACAGCGTGACGGCAAAGAACTCAGTACCCTCCGCCACCGACTGCGGGGCTACGATGGCGTAGTAGGAGATGCGCCAGTCGGTGGTCATCTCCCATCGCATGCTGATGTCCGTCCGCTTCTCTGTAATCGTAGTCACCTGCTGATGAGCCAGGTCAACCATCACACTGCCTTTTACATTCAACAGTGTTGCGCCGATGCGCGTCAGGTCCACGCGCCCTGTCTCGTCGATGATGTGGATGGCCACCTTCGCCATCATGTGGTGCAGCGTCATGCTGCCTTCGGTAGCGGCGCGTGTGGTCTCTCCTGTCTGCATCGTGCCCATCATCAGGTCGCTGGCCCAGTAGCCTGCCTCTGTGCTTTGGTCATCCTGAACCGTAAATTCCTTTTCTTCGCTTATGGCCTCTTCGCCCCACTGCTCCTGATAGGGCGTATAGGCTATCATCGTGGTATTTTGGTTGGAAGTGGGGAGAACGGCATGACCGTTCTCGTCCACTTCTACCTGTTGCAGGGTTACGTTTCCATCCCCATTGATGACATACACACCGATGGTGCTCGCAGCCGGTAGTGCCGAGGTATTGCCGTTCTCGTCGGTCACCACCACATTGGGCACCTGCTTGTCTTTCTCAGCAGTGTCGTCGGTATATTCAAACTCTTCTTGCTTACTACATGCCGTCAGCCCGCAGAGGAGCACCAGCGCCAGTAGCGATAAGGATGGAAAACGTTTCATAATTCGTATCTTTTGATTTTTGTGTAATTACTTTGAAAGAACGACGTCGGTAGCCACGATGTCGCATGATCCAGCATTGCTACGACCGCCGAAAGCTATCTTCGTCACGGTGGCCAAGTCGATGCCCAGGGCTGTCAAGTCGACAGTCTTTTTACCTGCGCTGTAGTAGCCGTTGCCAAACTCCGTGAATGTAGAACCTACATAGTAGCCCATGCGTACAGGACCATCTACCAGATTGCTAAAGGTGAAGGTCAGCGTCGTGTAGTTGGCCAGTTCGCCGTTGGCAAACTCAAACACCGTCATCAGATTGCTGGTGCTGCCCGTCCAGGTGTAGGTGGGTGCGCTATATGTGGCGTTACTGCCGGGTGTGCCGAAGGTGGCCGTCAGCGTGTTGCCGTCGCCGGTATCGCTACCAGTGTCGCTACCAGTATCACCGCCGGTGCTGCCGCCGGTTGAAGTGCCGTTACCTTTCAGCACCACATTAGCGGGCAGGATGGTGATGCTGCCGCCGGCACCGCTGTTGCCGCCCATCTGAATCTTCGTCACCTTCGACAGGTCAACGCCAGAGGCTGCGAGGGCTGCGAGGTCCACCGTTTTCTTGCCTGCGCTATAGTAGGGTGAACCGGTGAACTGCGTAAACGAGCCGCCATCCACGACATATCCCATACGCCAGTTGGCACCTTCCGTCATGTCGCTGGTAGTCACCTCCAGCGTCTTGTACTGAGCCAGTTCGCCAGCCGAGAACTCCACGATGGTCATCAGGTTGTTGGTGCTTGCCGTCCAAGTATAGACTCCATTCTCGTAGGTGGCGTTTTGCCCGGCTGTCAGGGCCACGAACGACGTTGGAGAGTAAGTTACCTCCGGCAGTTCCTCTTCCGTCACGTCGCCGGTCAGTTCCGTATCATCCTCCACCCAGTCGGTCACGGTGCTGCTCAGCACGATTTCGGCTTTTGTCTCGGCACCGCTGCCGCTGATGTTCACGTTATAGGTGTACGACTTGCCGGATGCGAACGTGGCGGCACTGTTCAGTTTGGCATTGAGCATCTTGTCGGCCAGTATTACCTGTACGAAGTCGCCTGCGGCTACCGTCTGCGGAACCAGCACGGCACTGGCCTGGAACGTCGTGGCATCACTGGCGAAGGTCACCGCCTTGATGCTGGTCGCCGTACCCGATGCCGTGCCCAGTGTGCCGTCGCTGACCTTCAGCGTCGTCGTGGGCAGCGTGTTCACGATGTTGATGGCAGCACCTTTCAGATCTACGTCCGTATCGTCGGCCAGCGTAAACTTCACGGTCAGTTTCGAGAGCTTGTGCTCAAAGTTCAGGGCTACCGTGGGGTTGTCCTTGGTAAACGAGTTGGTGCCTGTCGGTGCGCCGCACAGCAGGTCGCTCTTCAGGTAGCCGTTGTCGCTGCTCTGGTCGGCCTGTACCGAGAAGCTGACGGCCTCGCCGTCCTTGCCGGCAAAAGCAGCATTGTAGGGAGCGTATGCATTCACGCTGACGGCAGCTCCGTCGGTGGGAAAATAGAGGGTAGTGCCGGTGAAGTTGCCGTTGCCATCGGCAGTCACCTTGGCATTGTCGCCACCAGTGATGTAGCCTGTCGTAGTCTTGGCGAACACGCCCACCTCTACGCCGCTGGCAATCTGCACCTTCTGCAGACTGACGTTGGCACTGCGCGTAATCTGTCCTACACTGCTCACCAGATTGATGGCGGTAGGCTGGTTCATACTCTGCTGTTCCATTTCGTCTGAGGAACAACTTGCGAGGGTCAGCATGGCGAGACCCAGGGGAAGAAATGATAATTTGTTCATAATACTGATAGCATTTAATATAGATAATGTTCTTAGTTTGCAGGTTCTGAAGCTTCGCCGCTTATGGTAGAGGTGAACTTACTGATGCTGACACTGACGGTTAGCGAGTGCGACTTGCCACCGGCCAATGTCTTTGCGTCTGTAAAGTGGTATTTCCACATCTTGCTGCCGGCGGTTACTTCGATGAGCGTGGCATTGGCGGCGATTGTCTGCGGCACGACGACGGCATAGAGTGTCTGGCTCTGGCCTGCCGTGATGTTGATGCCGCTGCCGATGGTGATGTCCTGCGCAGTGCCGGTAGCTTCGCTGATGGTGCAGTCGGCCAGTGTCAGCACGGTAGAGGGCTTTGTGCCTACTATCTTAACGGTGGCGTCAGTAAGCGTGGTGCTGGCATCGGCCGTGACGGTCAGGGCCAGGCGTGCCAGCTTGTGCGAGAAGCCGAGATTGACGGCACTCGTCTGGCTCGTAGCGGTCTGGCTGGCATAGAGCAGGTCGCTGGCCAGATAGCCTTCGTCGCTGCTTTGGTCTGCTGCCACGGTGAACGTCTTTTCTGCGTCGTAGCTCCAAGCACTCTGCCAAGGGGCGTAGGCATAGATGGACACACTACCACTGGCAGGCCAGTTCATCGCGCTACCACTTGCAGTCAGGTTGCCATTGCCGTCCGTCATGTAAGCTGCGTTGTCGCCATTTGTAAGAAGAGTATTTTCATCAGACAAGCTAAATACGCCTACCGTTACTGCCGTACTCAAATCCGTATTCTGCAAATCGTTGATTGTGCGAGTGGTCTGCATTTGGGCTTTCAAGATGATAGGCTTACTTGTTGTCATTACGTTCTGCCCATCGGCTTCCTCAGTCGAGCATCCCGTTAGTACAGTCATGGAAACCATGATTACTGCCAGTCCGATGAAAATACTTTTCCCTGTCATAATACTGCTTGTATATTTGATATTTCAGAATTTACTTCGTCAATTTGACATCTGTCAGAACAACTGAACCGGTATCGCCAGAACCAGCGCGACCGCCAAAACTAATTTTTGTAACGGTTGAACGGTCTGAAATGCTTGTCAGGTCAACAGTCTTTGTACCATTGCTGCCAAAACCAGTTCCAAGTTCTGTAAAGGATGAACCTACGTAATAGCCTACTCGCACCATACCTCCGGAAAGGCTGCTGAGGGTAAACGTCAATGTGTTATAGTTGGCCAGTTCTCCGCTGCTGAATGTGAACAGGTCAATAAGGTTGTTATTGGTTGCAGTCCAGGAATAGGTATTAGTAGTTGCATCCCATGTGGCGTTGGTAACGCTTGAAGGCTTGCTGATGGTTGCCTCAAGTGGAGTTGCGCCAGCCTCCTCCATATCAGCACTGCCAAAGTCAGTGGGACTTCCCCATTCCGTGATGGAAGAAGCGTTAAGCGTCAGTTCCACCTCGTTTGGAGCGATTCTCGCAGTAAAGCTATGGGCTTTGCCAGCTGCAAACGTTACGGCAGAGGTAAGCTTTGCAATATAGGTCTTGTCACTTGTCGTAATCTTCACCAGCTCTGTATTAGCGGCGATATCCTGCGGTACGACAATGGCATAAACCGTACCAGCTGTGCTGATGGTAGCAGTCTTGATGGCAGTGGCATCGCCAGATGCTGCGCCAACAGTGCCTGTCGATGGATTGAACGTAGTGGCAATCTTCGTGCCTGTGACATAGACAGAAGCATTTGTCAGGTCGATGTTGGCATCATTCTGAATCACGATCTGCAGCTGGCTCAACTTGTGGGCGAAGGTCAGTGATACGGCATCCGAGGTTGAAGCCTGACCAGTCTTTGAGGCATACACCAGGTCGCTGGCCAGATAACCCGACTCTGCACTCTGGTCGGTAGAGACTGAGAAGGCATTGTCGCTGCTCAGCTCCAGGCTCGAAGTGTAGGGTGCATAGGCATAGATGTTCACCGTGGCACCATCCTCCGTGGGATAGTTCATCGTGGTGGTTGCTGTCAGCGCACCGGCATCGCCTACCGAATGCTCCACATTATTGTATAAAGTGGAAGAACTGCTACTGACGTACACGCCCACTTTGTTGGACGTGCTGAGGGCAGTAGTCTGAGGGTCGCTGGCAGCACGGGTAGCGGCCACCTGCGATGTCAGGCTGATCACATTGCCTTTGGTGAGAGCACTCGGCTGAATATCAGCCTCATCTTGCGAGCAAGCGGTCAGTGCCATTGCTGCTGCCAGGCTTGCCATCCCGGTAAAGAATTTGTGTAAATTCATTTTTTTATTGTTTTTGGGTGATACATTTACTTGAAAATTCTGCTGCAAAGTTACGTGAAATCTGGCGAAACAGCCTATTTATTTGTTTCACCGGCCCAAGGTTTTGTTTCGCATGTCTTCCGAATAATTACATGGCATCGCACATTTGTATCACTGGTGTCTATACATAGAAAGATGTGCCAGAAATAAGGTGCAAAACCTTCCCGCACGATTGCGAGAAGGGATTGACGGGAGTCAACAGCCTCCCGCAGCAAAGGAATGGCCGTCGACGCCCGTCAACAGCCATTCCGATTTTAACATTTCAGTTGCGCAATGCGCCAGTTTCGCCTATTCCCTTTTGTTGGCCGGTATGCCGTAGGGCACCAGTCGCATGTTGGCGATGCAGAACTGGAAGGTGTCGAGCGACTGGGCAGGATGCTGGGCGTCGAGCTGGTAATTGAGCAGCTTGACGATGGTTTGCTTCTTGTTTTTCACCAGGTAGTCGGCCAGGCTGCCGATGGTGGCGTAGGCCTCGCTCTCTGTCACCTTGAAGGCCGAGAGGGGGATGGTGTAGGTCTGCCAGCCGTCGGCAAACGACACCGGGCTGTCGAGACTCCACATGGCAGTCTGGGCAAACCACGACTGAGTGAGCGCCTTGCCCTGGTCCTTGTCGAGACGGAACGACATGAAGCCCGTGTTCCACTGCGGCAGACCATTGCTCATGGCGTAGATGTCCATCTCGATGGCCAGCTCTGCGCACTTGCTGCCGGAGGTGACGATGCCGCCAGAGTGGTTGATGACATAGCGCAGGCGGTCACCAAAGCTGAAGCGAAGCGAACCCGTGCTGGGGTCGAGGCCTCCGTCGACGGCCCATGCCACCGGCGCATTGCCGAAGAAGCAGAGCATGTGCTGGGGGTTGACGATGCCTGCTGCCGCATCGAGGGTCAGACAGTGGCCTTCGGGCAGGTTGTCGGCCGACACCACCTTTACCTTGTCGAAGAGGCTCTGCGTGATGTTGATGGTGTTCTCAAACTCGCTGCCCGTATAGGGTGCCGAAGTGCCGTCGGTGCTGAACGTGCTGAAGAAGACGCAGGGCTGGCAGAACACCATTGGCGAGTAGGTGCTGACGTGTGCGCCTGTGGCCTGACAGCGGATATGCCCGGGAGCGAAGTCGCCCTGGGGAACGCGGAACGAAATCTGTCGCGAGGTGGCCGTGAAGTCGGTCACCTCCTGCTCGCTATCGGCGGTGGGCAGGTAGAGATGGTCCACAAACTGCAGGTTGCGCCCGCTGAGCGTCACCAGCTCGCCAGCCTGTGGCAGTGTGCGGTTGATGGCTGTGATGGCGGGTTCGGGGTCGCCGGTACGGGTGAGGGTACACATCGCGGTGGTGACATTCGCCTTGACCGCGTAGAGCACCATCTGGTTACCGCCCGTATGCACGGCCTTGATCTTGACGGCTCCCCGGCTCTTGGCCGAGGCCGACGGGGTCAACTCGGCTGTGGAACCGTCGAAGGCATAGCTGTACGCCATGTTGCAGACGGAGTCGCGGATGGTGGTGGCGGCATCGACAAACCAGTGGGAGAAGATGGCCTCGGCATCGTCGATGCTCTGAAACTCAATGCGGTACTGTTGCTCGAAGTGGTTGGTGTTGTCGGTGCCCGTCTCGGTCTTGCCCTCCCAGATGCCAAAGAGCTGGTTGGGGTCGAGCGTGACGCCCTGTGCTACCGCCGTGCTCTCAGGAGCAGGCAGCGAGGGAGCCTCGATGTCTTTGCTACAGGCCACAAGCGTCATGATGGCGACGCAGGCGAGCAGATAGGTATGATAAACAGTTGTCTTCATAATCAATTCGAGAAATTGGTTTTTACGGAATAAGCTTTCACGGTATAGTCCTGGCTGCGCTCCGCGTCGTGCTTCTGCATGACGACCTCGCACCGGCCTGCCGCAAAGGTCGCACCCTCGGGGATGACGACGCGCAGGGAAGTGCCGTCGGACGGCTGCTCGCCATCGAGTTCGCACCGAATGCGCCCATCGAACGTCTGTGGTAGCCACACTTCTATAGCCCCGTCAAGATGGGTGCCGGTGATGGTTAGTGTGCGCCCGGCCACCAGTGTCGTTGCCGAGAAAGCAGTAATGGTGGGTTCCTCTGTTTTGGGGCGTATGACAAATGGATAGTCGGCCATACCCCATCGTGTCACCACGCGGATGTTGTCGCCCGTAGCGCTGATATCAGACGGAATCTGAAATGTGATGGCCGATGACGACTCATAGACGAAGAGGGTGTTGAGATTGATGTCGGTGGCGCCCACGATGACACGCTTCAGGTCGCCAAGTCCGCTGCCGCGCAGGCAGATGGTCTGGCCGGGATAGGCACACGTGACTGGCTCGACGGGGCGCGACACCATGTTCATCCATACGCTGTCGATACGAGGTGTCTCCTCGTCCTTAGCGCAGCCAACGAATACGGCGCAAGCAGTAAGCCACAGCATAGAGGTCTGCAAGTATTTGATAAGATTATTCTTCATTGCGGTAATTGTTTTTGTTGTTGACAATAGTGGCGAAGTCATAGCCGACGGGAGCCAGTACGAGGTTGGCATCCTGCATGACCTCGGTTGGCGGATAGATCATCGACCAGAGGTTGTCGCTCGTGCCAAGCTGCTGGGAGTGGCACCAACTGCCCTCGGGCACCTGGTGTACACATTCGCGGCTGGGCTGGATGATGGTGTAACTGCCGTCATTAGCGTTAGTGCTCAGCGTGGGCATGCCTATTCGCTGGAGGTCGGCATCCTTCTTATAGCCGTATTTGTAGAGACGGTGGCAGCCCATGAGCGGCGCGTCCTCCAACTCAGCTATGCGGTTGTTCTGATAGTCAACCATCCGCTTCAGGTGACTCTCGCCCATAAACGAGCGGCGCACGATGTCGGTCCAGTAGAGCCCCTCGGCGAAGAACTCCAAGCGGCGTTCCAGGAGCAGAGAGTCGAGGTTCAGCTCAGCATAGTCGCCGGGATAGGTGCCATTGGCCAGCTCGGTTTTGTAGGCTCGCTGGCGCACGGTGTTGACGGGTTGCAGGATGCGCGGGTTGGTGGTGCGCTCCTCGCCGTAGAGTCCCATCATAGCCTCTGCCAGGTTGAGATAAACCTCGCTGAGGCGAAGCATAGGCGTACAGAAGCCCGAGTTGCCCTGAATGGCGATATTGTCCGTGCCGAGCGGTCCGCCCACCACCTGCTTCTTGATGGCCACAGGGTCCCATGAGTTGCGGTTGACCGTCCACGGCTCGCCCTTCGTACTGCAGGTGTCCTGCTCGTGGAAGAGGTAGTCGTAGGTCATGCCGTGGGGCATGATATTTCCGCGGGTGCGGGTCAGTCCGCCACGCTGCTGGGAGAGCAGCACGAAGTCGTAGCTGGCCCAGTTGAAGTAGGTCATGCCGTAGTTTTTGTTGATGCAGCGGTCGTAGCAGAACATGCCCTGCAGTTCGTTGCCCAATCCGTAGCTGGTGCTGGAGGCAACGGTCTGGATGGCAAAGAGCACCTCGCGGCAGTTGTTGTTCTGCACGCGGAACAGCTGTTCGTAGTCGTCCATCAGGCTGTAGCCGCCAGCGGGCGCCTGCTCCAAGGCCGTGCGGGCAGCCAATGCCGCTTTAGCATAGTAGAACTCGCGCAGCGACTCCTTGGCGTTATACTCCACGTCGCCCTCATAATAAGCGTCGAGCACCCGGCTCTGGAAGTCGCTGCTGAAGTGACCGCCGTTGGCCCATGCAGCAGCCGTTAGGTAGAGACGCGACAGCAGTGCCCAGGCACTGACCTGCGACACTCGTCCGCGGGCTATCGGAGCGGCGGGTAGCCAACGGGCGGCATATTCGGCCTCGCAGATGGCATACTGGATGACATCCTCGAAGCAGTTGGCACGGGCGGTGGCACTCATCGTGACGGGGTCGTCGACTATGGGCACGTCGTGCCAGTACATGGCCAGATACCAGTAGGCCAAAGCCCTCATGAAGCGGGCCTCGCCGATGCAGGCATTGGCCTCCTGCTCGCTGCAGATGTTGTTCTCCTTGCAATAGGGCGCATAGTCGTTGACGATATAGCAGGCCTGCGTGATGACGTTATACAGCGATGCCCACGAATACTGGATGGAGGCATTCTGCTTCTCCTCGTTGAGCGTAGCTTGTGCATTCACTTCGCCAAGGGTGGAGTTGGAGATATAGAGATTGTTGGCTCGTGCATCGCCCAGCGAGATAAAGCGCTGCTTGTGGAAGTAGTACCAAGGTTGGGCGTAGAGACCTGCCGTAGCGGCCTGCAGGGCCTCCACGCTGGTCAGCTCCTCATGGGCAGACACGATGCGCTCGTTGGTAGTGTCCAGATAGTCGTTGCAGGAGGCAAGGAGCATGCTGGCGATGCCGCAAATGACACTCTTCCGTAGATATTTATAAATGCTAAAGGTAATCATAATTTCTAATTCCTAATTACTCATTACTAATTGATCAGAAGGTGGCTTCAACACCGAAAATCACCGAGCGGGGAGCCGGAACGCGACCGGTATCCACACCATACATCAGCATGCCCTGTCCGGTCATCGAGTACTGGCCGTTCTGCGAGCCCACCTCGGGGTCGTAGCCCGTGTAGCCGGTGAAGGTGTACACGTTCTGGATATTGGCCGAGAGGCGCAGGTCGGAGAGATAGAATTTCTTGACCCACTTCTTGGGCACGGTATAGGTCAGCGTGATGTTCTTGATGCGCAGATAGCTGGCATCCTCCACATAGCGGTCGCTGACGCGCGAGTTGTAGTTGCTGTGTAGGTTGTCGATGCGGGGAATGGAGGCTTCGGCACCATCGGCCACATAGACGTTCCATACGTCCTGGTTACCACTGTTGCCGTCGTAATAGGCCCATTTGGCATAGTTGCCCGTGCGCACATATTTGTTCCAGGCAGCACCGCCCGGCGTCAGTGAGGGGTCATCCATGCGGCGGCGTGTCCAGTTGAACACTTTGTTGCCCACACTGCCATAGAGGAATATGGAGAGGGAAAACTGCTTATAGGTAAAGGTGTTGTTCCAACCGAAGGTGTAGGCTGGCAGACCATTGCCGAGGAACGTCTTGTCCGAGTCATCGATGATTCCGTCGCCGTTGAGGTCACGATAGAGCAGGTCGCCGACAGAGGTCTTCAGGTCTTTGGCCGAGCTGTTGTTCACCACCGTTCCCACACGATAATTGGGCGTGGCGGCGATGACGGTGCTGGTGCCGTCGCCGTTGTCGCGCAGGTAGTCGGCAGCCGAGTTGATGCGCCCGGCCACCTGGAAACCATAGAACTGGCTGATGCTGTGGCCTACGGCGGTGCGGGTGATGGTCTCGCCGGTTCCCTCGTAGTCGAGCGTCTTGTCGATGAATCCTGACTCGTTGTTCAGCTTGGTCACTTCGTTACGCACCAGTGAGTAGGTCAGCGACGTCTTCCACTTGACGTTCTTCTTGTTGATGACGTGGGCATTGAGCGTCAGCTCGATACCCTTGTTGCTCATATTGCCGATGTTTGCCCACTGCGGCTCGGCACTGCCGGTAATCTTCGTCGATGTGCCGCTATAGAAAGGAAGGGCGGTCTGCATGAGCAGGTCGCGGGTGTTCTTCCAGAAGGCATCGAAGATGAACTCAATGCGGTTGTCGAAAAGACTCAGGTCGAGGCCTATGTTCCAAGAGTCGGTCTTCTCCCACGTCAGCTTGTCGTAGTTGGGCATGTTGGCCGTCTTGTAACTGGTGCCGAAGTTCGACTCCAGATTGGCGAAATTGGCCATGAAGGTGCTCTCTGTAAGGTTGGCATTACCCACCAAACCATAGCCCACACGGAGCTTCAGCGAACTGACGGCACCGGCCACAGCCGACCGCTCCTGCAGCATCGCCCAGAACGGCTCTTCGGTGACGCGCCAGGCCAGGGCGGCTGAGGGGAACACGCCCCAGCGCTGTCCGCGCTCGAAGAGCGATGAGCCGTCGTAGCGCAGCGTACCCGTGAACATGTAGCGGTCCTTATAGTTATAGGTGACGCGCGAGAAGAGGCTGCCAAAGCGCTTGGTAGTGGTGTAGCCGGCATTGTCGTCGCGGCTGGAGTCGCCGCCCGAGAGGGCCATATTGGTGTTCGAACCCCCTAAGCGCTGACCGTAGAGGTAGTCACGGTAGCGGTGGTTCATCTCGGCACCCAGCATCACCGACAGCTTGTGGAACTTCTTGATTTTCCAGTTGCCGGTAGCCACCGACTTGAGCGACCAGTAGAGGTTGTAGGTCTTCGACGACTGATGGGTGGCATACTCGCGGGTGGCGCCATTCTCGCCCAACTGATATTCGGGCAGCAGATAGCGGAAATTGTCGGTATTGGTGTCGTAGGTGCCCTCGTTCTTCCATGAGAGCCACTTCCAGGGTTTCAGCGTGAAGTAGATGTTGGTGCGACTGCTGGTGATCTTGTTCTTGCGGGTGGTCAGTTCGGCCAGTGCCACGGGGTTGGGCTGCCACGTGTCGGTATCGCCGTTGTAGCCCGACTTGGCCCACGAGCCGTCAGGATTGCGCACGGCATTGTTGGGCGTGTCGCTCAGCGCGTTGGGCACTACGTCCCACGAGGCCATACCCGTATTGCGGTCGCTCTGGGTGATATTGAACGTAGCCCCCAGGTCGAGCCACTTATAAGCTTTCACATCGACAGAACCACGTAGCGAGATGCGGCGGAAGTCGTTGTTGATGGCAATACCATCCTGCGAGAAGTAGCCGCCGGAGAGGCTGTAGTTGACACCCTTGCCACCGCCACGAACACTCAGGTTGTACTCCTGTCGCAGTCCCGTGCGGAAGAGGGCATCCTGCCAGTCGGCTCCTTCGCCAAGGGTCGAGGGGTTGGCAAACATGTCGCTCTCTTTCGCCGTCGTGCGCTGCAGGTTGGCCTCGCGTGCCCACTCGGCAAACTGCTGCAGGTTCATCACGTCGAGCTTGTGGGGCAGCATGTCCCAGCCCACCTGTGCCTTCAGGCCAATCTTCGGCGCAGACCCATCAAAGCCTTTCTTCATGTTGACGATGATGACACCGTTGGCGGCCTGCGCACCATAGATGGCGGTGGCCGAGGCATCCTTCAGTATCTCGATGCTCTCCACGTCGTTGGGGTTGAGGTCGGCCAGCGGGTTGCTGTACACGTTGGAGCCTGCCTCACTGGTGATGATGGCACCATCGATGACATAGACAGGTTCGTTGCTGGAGTTGAGCGAGTTGACACCACGAATCTGGATGCTCGTAGAGCCTCCGGCGGCTCCGCTGTTGCTGGTGAGTTGCATGCCGGCAGCACGTCCTTGCAGCATCTGGTCCATCGTCGAGGCAGAGGTCTGCTGCATGTCGTCGGCCTTCACCGATACCACTGAGCCGGTAATGTCGCTGCGCTTCATCGTGCCGTAGCCTACCACCACCACTTCGTCCATCACTTGCGAGTCGTCCTTCATCGTGACCTTCATGCCCTGGGCGGCTTTCTGCTCCTGAGCCTTATAGCCGATGAACGAGAATACCAGCGTAGCATTCTTAGGCACCTGCAACTTGAACCGACCGTCCAAGTCGGCAACGGTGCCTGCCGTTCCACCCTTCTGCTGTACGGTACAGCCTATCAGCGGTTCGCCAGTAGCGTCGACTACCTGTCCTGAGGCTGTCATCACTTCCTGGGCCGACAGTGAGACTGCTGTAAGAAGCAACAGTAGGATAGAGGTCAAAAACTTCTTTCTGTTCATACTTATAACTATTTATTTTAATTACTGAGTCAAAAAAGCACTCGCAGCAAGGAAGCGTATGGCTTCAACTTTCTGCGAGTGCAAAGTTACGACATAATATATGAAACGGACGTAGGATTAGTTCCGCTGATTCTATGATTTGTTAAGTCTCAGCATCGAATTTGTTGCGAGATGCATCGATTTTGTTTCACACCACTATTCCGCAGCCTTGTGCTTAGCCATATAGTCGGACGGAGTGGTGCCGAAATGCTTCTTGAAGGCTGCGGTGAAATGGGTGGGATTGGCAAATCCGACGGCGTAGGTAACCTGGGCCACCGTGGTGTCGCCTTGCTCCAGCAGCTTGGCGGCTTGCTGCAGACGCAGGTTGCGGATGAACTCGCCGACGGTGATACCCGTCATCTCCTTCATGCGGCGGTGCAACTGTACGCGACTCAAGCCTACCTCGTCGGCCAAAGCCTCCACGTTGAAGTCGCTGTCGTCAAGCCGCTCGTTGATGGCCTTCATGATTTTCTCCATCAAGGCGGCATCGTTGCCCTTCAGCTCTACCTTCTTGACGGTATCGTCCTGTTCCTGAGCACCGGAGAATTTCCCCTTCATGCGCAGGCGGTTGGCAATGAGGCTGGCGATGCGCGTTTCCAGTTCCTCCAGATTGAAGGGCTTGTCCATGTAGGCATCAGCTCCATCTTCAAGACCCTCTATTCGCGACTGGTGCTCGGTCCTGGTGGTCAGCAAAATGACGGGGATGTGGCTGGTCGTGGTACTGGCTTTCAAGCGTTTCAGCAGCTCGAAGCCATCCATCTGCGGCATCACCACGTCGCTGACAACCAGGTCGGGAACAGTATTCACAATTCCCTCCAGGCCTTTCTGCCCGTCAGCATAGGTGTGTACGTGATAGCTCTCACTGAGCTCTGTCTGCAGAAAAGTGCGTATCTCTTCATCGTCGTCGACGACGGCTATGTGGTAGGTGGTCTTCTTGCGAGCCCTGCGTGGCTTGTCGGCATCGGTGACGAGAAGGGTGTGCTCCGGCTGTTCAGTATGGGCATTGAAGTAATTGCTGTCCACCAGCTGGTCTTGCGAAAGGTGTCCGCTGCCCAAGGGCAGACGGACTATAAACTCTGCCCCCTGGCCGTCGGTGCGGTTGTGTGCACTGATGGTACCATGATGCAGGGCTACTATCTTCTGTGTCAGGTTCAGGCCGATACCATAGCTCATCTGTCCGGCGGCAGGGCGGGCACCCGTCTGATAGAACCGCTCAAAAATCTTGCGCAGTTGTTGTTCGTCGATGCCCGGTCCGTTGTCCTTGACCGACAGTTCTGCCATTCCGTCTGCTGTCTGACGCACGGTGACAGCAATCTCGCCGTTGTCGTCCACATACTTGATGGCATTGCCGATGAGATTGGCCACCACCTTGTCGAAGTGTTCGCGGTCTATCCACACCTTCAGGTCGGGGGCCTCGTTGCTGAAGGTCAGCCGCAACTGTCGCTTCTCTGCCTGATAATCGTAATCGTGACAGATATCGTTGACGAAATCGCCCAACGTGGTTTCAGCGTAGTGCAGTTTCATCTGTCCCTTCTCCATTTTGCGGATGGAGAGAATCTGGTTGGTCAGCGTCAGCAGGCGGTTGGTGTTGCGCTCGATGTTGCGCAGAGCACGGGTGGCCGAAGGGTCGTGACTGGAGCGGAGCAGTTTGTCGACAGGCCCTTTGATGAGGGTCAGCGGCGAGCGGAGTTCGTGGCTGATGTCCACGAAGAAGCGTATCTTCTCCTCGTTAGTCTCTGCCTGCCGACGGTTCCAGTAGTTGCGCCACCAGAGCGTCGCTATGCCGAGAAGGGCTAAGAGATAGAACACGTAGGCTCCCCACGTGCGGTACCAAGGAGGGGTGATATGGATTGTAATTTCCTTCTCGGGCGAGTAGATGCCGTTGTCGTAGGCACGGACGATGAGGCGGTGGGTGCCTACTGACAGGTGGGAGAAATAGATTTCGCTGCGTCCGGCTTCTGTCTGGTACCACTGGCCGCCCCCCTCGCCGGCGAAGCGGAACTCATAGTGTACGTTCTGAGCATCGCGGAAGTCCATCGACGAGAAGCGCAGGCTGAAAGTGTTGTCCAGGTAAGACAGGCTGATGTCGGTGCTCTCTTCCAGCGGCTTCGCCAAAATGTTATTACCGTTGGTCAGACTGGTCGTGTTAACGGCTTCATCGCCCAATCGCATGCCCGTCAGGGTGATGCCCCGCTGAAAGTCGTCAATGACCATCTGGTCAGGGTTAAAATAGGTGATGCCGTTCTGATGGCCTAACACCACCTCACCCATACCCGTCCAGGCATAGACGCCGCGCAGGTAGGCCCACTCCTGGAGTCCGTTGCCGCGATAGTAGCGGGTGAAGGTGCCATTGGTCTCTATCCGCGCCAACCCTCGATAGGTGCTCACCCACAGCGTGCCGTCGTTGGTGACAACGATGCCGCAGATGTTGTCGTTGGGTAGTCCTTCGCGGATGGTGAACCGTTTCCACTGTCCTCGTTCCTTGCCCTGGGTGTAATACTGAAACAGTCCTTTGTCGGAACCTATCCATATCGAGTTGTCTTTAGGCGACTGGGCGATGGTGTAGACTACGGCTGGTCGCAACGCATCAGGGATACCGACATCAACCAAACGGTCGGTCTGAGGGTCATAGACATCGATGCCGTAGTAGTGACCTATCCAGATGTGTCCGTCTTTGGCAGTGAAGAGTGTGTTCAGATAGGGGTTGGTCAGTTTCAGCTGTCCGCCACCCAGCGGGCGCTCTTTCTTGCCATCAGGGGTGAAGCTGCGCAGACCGTCGTTGAACGAGGCGATATAAAGATTGCCCTGCCGGTCGCCAGTGATGCTGCCGATGCGCCAGCTGCCCGTAGCGGCGACGTGCTCCTCGCGCCCGCTTTGGCGGTCGAGACGGAAGAGTCCGTTGCGGTATGTGCCCACCCAGAAGGTGCCGTCGGCGGCCTCATACATCGACATCACCGTAAGACCGTCCATCCAGTGGTACAGGTTATTGCCCGTTGGACTGTTGGCAGCAATGCCACCCTTCTCCTGACAGACATAGATATTCTTGTCGTTGTCTGCATACAGTGCACGCAGCGTATTACCGTTGTTGGTAGGTATCTGCGACAGGGGCAGAAAATGGAAGACACTGGGTTTGGCTTCGGCAAACAACAGCCCGCGTCGGTTGCAGCCCACCCACACATTGCCATCACGATCGTAGAGATAGGCGTACACTCGATCTCTGCTGATATCCATGCTTCTGCCAGTGGTCAGTTCGCTGACAGGCGTACAAGTGCGTAGGGTCATATCAATACGCCACAGTCCGTTGCCCGAACTGCCAATGAGCAGTTGTCCCTCATGGCCTGTGAACAGCCGCTGAACCGCCATACGCGGAAAGTCGACGACGTTCTCAAACTTTTGTGTAGTCTCATTATAAGCCAAAAAGGCGGTATAGGTGGCTATCACCAGCTGGTGCGAAGCCGTCTCGGTGATGTCAACAGCCCTCCGGTCCTGTAGCATCGACTCGTCGAAATAGCGCGACTGTCCGCTCTTGGTGTCTATCATGTGCAGTCCCCGGCCCTCGTAGCCTACCCACAGCCGCCGGCGGCTGTCCAGAAACATGTTGTCGCATCTTCCGTCTTTCTTCAGGTGGCGGTTTACGGCCTCCAAGGGTTGGGCCGCAAGGTCATTTGTGCTTAGCTGGAATACGCCGTTGCCTGCACTCAACAGCCAGATGTGTCCGTCGGCGGTCTCCAGAATGTCGTTGATATTAGCCGTCTGCCAATTGGGAAACGTCACCGTCTCAAAACTGTCGGTCAGGCGGTTATAGCGTTGCACACCGCGATTGGTGACCACCCATACTGCGCCGTCGCGGTCGGTAAACAGCTGTCGAACGATATTGTCGAATAGCGAACTGCTATTGCCTTCAACGTTATAATACTGGCGGAAGAACACACCATCGTACTTGTTAAGGCCGTACTCCGTACCAATCCACACATATCCCTGCCCGTCCTGACAGAGGCTCGTAATCTGGTTGGATGACAACTGCTCGGCATCGTACGTCCGCACCTGCTGTCCCTGCGTCGTCAGCACTGCCGTCAGCAGCAAGCATACGATTATCGCTTTCGTGAAAAATCTATTTGTCTGTAGTCTCATCGTTTTAGTAGTCGTTTATAGTAGTCTTCATCTTTTATATGTCTAACAACAAAGTAGAATCGATAGCCTTTATCATATCTTGTGGCACACCATATTCTGTGGCTAAACGGTTCCATTTGGTCACACCGCCCTTCACCTGTTCAATAATCTCATTGGCTTTTCTTATATTCACATTTTTTGCAATAGCCAGCAGGTCTTCACGAGTGATAATCGCTGTCTTGCAAATTAGCTTCTTCCGATTCGGTTTTCGTGTTGTAGGCACGTTTTCTCCGTGGGTTCTTCTTCATGTACTCAGAGAGGGCTACCGGGCTGATTGGCTTTTCACGGAAAAGTCCTTCAAAGACATCCAATCGGTTCAGTGCCCGTAACACCATCACAAGGCTTAACAAGGATGTGTTGTGACCATTTTCCATCTGACTGATGGAAAAGGCGGAAAGTCCACAGCTGTCTGCTAGAGCTTTTTGCGAGATGTTCTGCTCTATACGGGTCTCTTTTAACTTTTGCCCAATCTGTGCCAAGATAACAGAGTCGGTCAGTGCATAAATGTCTATCATAACAGAATAGATATATCTAACAATTCTGCTGCAAATATACTACTTTTATTTGATATATCTAATGTTTTATTTAAATTAATACTTTCAAGATGTGTGTTTTTAGTATTTTTTAAACAAAAATGCGTCGGGCAACACATTTCTGTGCGCCCGACGCTTTCTAACTGACTACTAACAAATCAAAACTGCATTTCCTACAAAGTTTCCTGATCGTCTTCGGCATCTTTGGAATATACTCTGGTGCCTACGACACTTCCTGTCAGAAGATGTCCTTTTCGCTTTAGCATGACAGTCTTCATTGTGGGTGCTGAATATTCTTTTTTCTTCATGTTTTCGTCCTCCCGTTTACTTTACGTAATACTTCTTACCATTCTTGATATAGATACCACTCGTCGGTTGTTCCACTTTTATACCGGTCAGCGTATAGATGGCATCATCTTCTTTATTGTTTCGCTCCACATTACTTATTGCAGTTGCGTTTTCGTCCTCAAAGTTTATACTTAGAAGAGCTGGTGCTTTCGGAGCTTGAGCAGTCAGGTAGGCACGGAATGAGGTAATCTTAATCTTATTGTCTTCAGAAACCTTATAGAAACCGAGACCCTGTGTACCGTTCTGCAGCACGTAGCTGTCGGCTGGAACGTAGTAGGTAGGATTGTATAATCCACTCTTATCGTTCTGCACATAAACACCTGTTAGTGCACCATTGTTTACAGTAGCTCCACTCCAAGTAATTGCCGTTGCATCTGGAGCCCAATCACTGTCTGTCTTTTTCTTGAAGTCATAGTTACCAGCCGCCGTAGCATTAATAAGCACAGGAGTATTGGCGGATATTGTTCCAGTTGTAATCTGGGTCGCAATAGCGGCATCTCCACTTGTATATGTCAAGGTGTAAGCCGTAATATTCTCAGGAATGACAGCTTCGAAAGGCAATACCAATGTTGAAACCAAAGACGTACCAACAGTCAATGTGTAAATATTGCTGATGCCATATAAACTCTCAGTGTTATAACTACTTGAAATTTCAGTAAGAGGAGTGGTTCTCTTTGACACTGTAGATTCCGTGGAAAAAGCAGTATAACCATAGCGCACAGGATTGGGTACTGCACCACTGCGGTTGCCGTAAGGATAGTTAGAAACTCCATTTACCATGATGCGATAAACCTTCTTTGCTGTTTCGTTAGTCAATACTGGGAATGTTTCTGCTGTTGATTTGTTCAGATTGCCTTGCCCCCAGAAATAGGTTGAACTGCTGCTATTATCAGCTCCGCTCAGATACCAAGCCATTTCTCCACTATTGTACTGTGCATCATTTGCAGCTGTACCATTGCCAGAAACAGGAACTGAATTGGTATTGGTAATCTGATAAAAGTTGTTTTCATTCGTAATGCTATTTTCATTGTTGCCACGATAAATATATCTGTTAGAACCGGCAGAAGTGTTTGACAAGGTAAATGTACATTTAGCCAAGTTATTCTTAATGGTGACATTATTACTTCTGCTAAATCCTAAGATACCAGACGTAGATTTGATAGATGTAACAGTGCCAGTATACATGCAACCCTGAACAACAAGATTCGCATTATAGTTTACAAGACCCACAATACCTCCAATAGTACCATCAAAACTCCCATTAGTCGTTGTAATATTCATAGCGCTTGAGACATATTCCACCGTTGTGGTCTTATCTGCGGTGTGTTCTACATAAGCAACAACAGCAATACGCGCATTCGATGCTTCTCCTGTCAATGTGCCGGCAACTTTCAGATTCTTGATAGTTGCGCCACTTACCTTGCCAAAAGGAGCCAAAAATTCCTGGTTAAGAGTCTTTGTAAAAGTCAGAGTGTGCCCTTGTCCGTCGAACGTGCCTGTATAAATAGCAGCAACGCCACCGCTTGGAGTAGATCCGTTTCCTACAATAAAGCCTGCATTGAAATCGCCATCGTTATCAATGGTAATATCAGCATCAAGCATAGCATTTAAGGCCACATTCTGAGTATAACCGCCAGTGCCATTGACTGTTCTAGCAAATTTGCTCCATGTTGACTTGTCTGTGATGTGATAATAGCCATCACTGGCAGCCTCTATGGTTTCCGCCCATACACTACCTGTTCCTATCAGCAGGAGCATGCTCAATAATAGAGTAAATTTTCTTTTCATTGTTGAAAAATTAATTTTGTTTTTATGTTTATGATTATCTCTTAGCCTACTGGAGATCCTTCTTTGCTCCTTCTTATCCCCTACAAGACTCTATAGAAGAATAAAGGAACTCCAAAGGAAGCCTAAAGGAGCACCAAAGGAGGTGCTCCATAACATAATTACTGTATAGTCACTTCTCCAAACTGCACCTCCCAGGGCTCTTCGTTGCCATCGACGGCCTTGGCCATCGAGATGCGGATGCTGGTGATGTTCTTCAGCACATCGTCGCCAATCTTGCCGCCATTGGTCAGGTCGACCTTGATCTTGGTGTCCTTGTCGATACTCTTGCCCATCTGACGATAGAAGGTGGCAGCATCTGTCTGCTGCTGTTTGCCGTCGGCATCCTTGTAGCGCAGCACCACCTTCAGCATGCAGGTACTCTTCTTGATGGTCATGGTCAGCTTGGTGTGCTGGGTCAGGTCGCCGCTCACCTCGGGCAGGTCGAACCAGCGGTCCCACTTCTCCTTAAAGGTGGCGGTAAGCGTTTCGTCGTCGTAGTCGCAATTACCACCATGTTTTGTTACGTTCTCCATGTCGATAATCTTCCAAGGAGTCGACTGTGCCACTGCTGTCAGGGCGAATGTTGCCAGGAAGGCAACCATCATCACTAATTTTTTCATGTTCGTAATACTTTTAATTGTTATTGATACTGATGTATGTTTCGATGGTGCAAAGTTACAGCAAATAAGCCAGAGAGGCCGTCGGATAAGTTTCGCAGAGCGACCGATTTGTTACGTCACTGCTTTTCTTTTGTTACATGTTACCTGTGATTTTGTTTCGTTATGCTGTCAAACAAAAAACAGAGCATCTCCGCGATGCTCTGTTTTCAAAACTACAAACTAACTATATGAGAAAAAACTACTAACTACTGCTTCAGTGTCTCCTGCGGACCCAGATAGCTCTTGTGCATACCACCGAGGTTGATGAGAATCTTCTGCAGCACCAACGCGTTGTCTAACGGACGGATACGCAGGGTGTGCTTGCCGCCCTTCAGCGAATGGATGGTCTGTGAGTCGATGACGTGCTCACGGTGCCAAGTGTTGCCGGTCTCGCCGTTGTAGTCGCCGTTGATGTTGACGACCTGTTCCTGACCGCCGTCGAAGCTGACGGCATAGCGCAATCCCGTCTTGTTGAAATTCAACGTCGGAGAGAAGCGTAGGGTGACACGGGCGGTAGCCTCTGCGGGAATCTCTATATCGTATTCCAGCGACATACCATCGACCGGTGCTGTGACGGGCTGCGGGGTGATGCCCGACAGTGTGCGTCCCAACTCAGGAATCACTGTCCAGCGGGCTTGCTTGCCGTCTGTCTTGCGGGTGAAGTGCTCTGCCTCGATGCTCACGTAGCCATCGTTGGCCACAAAGGTGGGTACTCCCTTAGGCACATTGTAGGTGATGTATGCAGGTTTGGGCAGAGTGATGGCGACAGAGGCATTGCCTTCCACGCGCTTTACCTCAGGCATGATTTTCTTCTCTGGCGCATTCCACGACTTGTAACCAATATATACCTCGTCCATCATGTGGTTCCACTTCCCGCCGTTGATAGTATGGTACTCCTTAGCGAGCTCGGCGTCGCGCTTGAAACAGTCCTCTACGCGCTTGGCCCAGCCATTGGCCATAGGGTCGTTCTTCTTGGCAAGCCGCTGGTTCATGGCCTGGGCATAGTACATATCGTAGAGATTGGCCATCGCCTTGATGGGGTAGCCAAGCAGTTGGAACCATGCATCGTGGAGGTTGGCGGGAAGTCGCTTTCCCAATGCGTCGGCGTCAAGGGCCAGTTGGTCGTACTCGCCTGTCACGTGGCTCCACTCCTCGTAGTTGGCAATAGAGTAGGTGCGCATGTTCAGCAGTTCGGGTGTTACACGGCGGTTGAACTTAGCGTAGGTACGCAACAGCCGGGCTGCCTCCTTGGCATATTCGTTGCCGAAGATGCTACGGCAGAAATCTATGCTATGCTGCCCGAGGTTGGTGGCATTAAACTGGTCCGGATTCCACGCCATATCAAGGAAGAACTGGATGGGATACTCCATCGGTTTCAGGTCGCCCACATTGAGTATCCACATCTGGTCTACGCCATATTGGTAGGTCAGGTTCATCTGCTCCCACAGGCGGGGGATGGGACTGACGTTGATCCACTTTGAGTTGCGCGGACCTCCCACATAGTCTACATGGTAGTACATGCCGAAGCCACCCTTGCGCTGTTTAGCGGTGCCCAACTCCGGCAGTCGGCGGATGTTGCCCCAGTTGTCGTCGCACAACAGCAGGATGATGTCGTCGGGCACCTGCATCCCCTGGTCGTAGAAGTCCTGCACTTCCTTATAGAGTGCCCACACTTGCGGCACGTCAGAGGCTTTCTTGCCAGTCACCTTAGTGAGCAGTTCGCGCTGCTCTTTTACTATCTGCTCCATCAGCCCGACGGTGGCTTTGTCTTCCATTGCCTCGTCACCGTCGCCACGCATGCCCACGGTGTACATCGTCTCCCACGTCTTGGCACGCTCCACGCCACCACGCCAGAAGTCCATCATCTCGTCGTGGTTAGTGGTGAAGCTCCACTTGCCGTGACCCTTGCGGCGCTTCCAGTCTTGCTGGGCCAGTGCCATCGGCTCGTGGTGCGAGGTGCCCATTACGATGCCCATCCGGTCGGCAAGAATACCATTCTGAGGGTCGTCGTCATAGAAGGCACTGCCCCACATGGCGGGCCACATGTAGTTGGCCTTCAGACGCAGCAGCAGTTCGAATACGTGCTTGTACACCTTGGAATTGATGCCGCCGAACTTCTCGTTGCACCAGTTGCCAAACGAGGGCCACTCGTCGTTGATGAATATACCACGGTAAGCCACTTTGGGCTCGCCGTCGGTATATACACCTCTTTTTATATATATGTTATCCTGATGCCGTGCGGGGACGTCGGCCCACCAGTACCACGGCGATACTCCCATCTGGCGCGACAGTTCGTAGATGCCGTAGATGGTGCCGCGCTTGTCGCTGCCGGCAATCACCAGGGCCTCTTTCACTCCCGCTGTGGGGTTGTCAACAATCTGCAGGAGATACTTCTCCCGCTTACCTTCTATGTCTTTCTTCTCAATCTTTCCTGACTTGATGAGCCGCCGGATGAGTGGCGACTTCGGGCTGCCTATTATGATGCACTGCTCCTGAAGCGTCTGTCCCAACTGGGGTTCAACGCCTGTCACGGCTTTCAGGTCGGCTTGAAGGCTCTGCAGGGCCATCATGACCCCCGCATCCTCCTCGCTGTCGCAGACAATGTTAAGCACTTGCCCGCCCTTTGCTATGGCAAAGGAGGCCTCACCATTCTTAAACGTTACGAACCTGTCGGCAGCATTTGTCACCGCCGCACAGATAAGCATCAATGTCAGAAATACTTTTTTCATGTTTATTCGTTGCTTGAATTTTTCGGCAAAGATATAAACTAACTTTCATCCCCGCAATAGCGTGCAACAAAAGCGTATGCCTTTGCAACGAATCAACATGATATGACAGGGGACAGATACTGTCATACTAACGGTGCCTCCCATTGAGGGAATAAAATACCCTCCCCAAATATACCTTAGCAAATCGGTTAATATTGCTGCTTGTTCAAAACAGCATTAAACAATAACCCGTTTAAACCATCGGTAAGTCGCTTACCAAGTTTATAATCTTTTATTGGCAGAGCATTCTTTATAGCTTGAGAGCGCATTTGATCAACCCATTCCTGTGTAGGAATCTCTCCATTTGCGGCCTATTCCCTCATCAATCGCTCTAATTCTAATAGGGCTTGATTGGGAAATCATATTAGGCTCACTACAAACGGTGAATTATTCTTGTCCTTTCCCTTAATAGTGAGTACTCCATACGAGTAGTCCATTACCTCAACTTTTGTCGAGAACTTACTGACACAGCAACTTGGTAGGTCTGGAATGGTGATGCTATTGAGGTCATCGGTGTCTATACGGACTGCAATCGGTTCCGTAGAGCGGTAGAGTATCTTTTCTGTTTGCTGGAGAGAACTGCTTCAAGCACTCTTCCGGGTGCGAGAGGACAAAGGCAGAGATGGTCTCTGCCATCTTCTCCTTGAATTGTGACTTCGCCTTTCGCAGCAAACCATAGGCAAGCATTTGGCAAGGACTTAGCAAGGGGTTCGCAAGCTCAAGCAAGCTGTTTGGGCTTGCTATATGCTTGCTAATGGCGAGAATGCCCGCCTTTTGCAAGGATGCAACACCGATTCTATTTCGCCTTAATGAGATGTATGAAGTTTGATGTTTGTATTGATGCACTTGGGCTTGCTAAGGCCATTTCACTACAGATAATATACAGTAGTTACTTCCTTTTTCATCTTCTCAATCCATTCCCAAAAAGCGTTTTCCCTCATCTCCCCTCATTCTCTCCTCCTTCAAAAGTACTCCCCCCATTAAGATGGCTGATGGAAATATGCCTTACGACCTTCACCAGTCCAGAAGTCCATACAGATTATGTCATCACCGTCGATCTCCTCTGGTACTTGCCAGGGCAAGAGGTTACTGTCTCACCACTAAAGCCGGTGGATTATTGACTTCGTCTTCCTCCTTTTCGCTCGTAACTGTTACCTCGTTAATTGTTAAATGTCAAAAGCGCGAATCTCCCTCTCATCTCCGTGAGGTCTCCGTCACATCTTCGTCACATCTCCGTGAGATCTCCGTCACATCTCCGTGAGATCTCCGTCACATCATCGTCACATCCGGCTCGCGTCTGACCACGAATCACCCGAATGACACGAATCTTTTATCTCTCTGCCTGCGCAGTCATTCGTCAGATTAGTGAGATTCGTGGTTGTTTTCGTTATTTTCATTTATTCCCTCACTTATTCCCCCACTGGCCGGGTTTATTCCCGCAGTCGGGAGGGTTCTCAGAATCCCGCCCGCCTCGTTGTTGGGGCGAGCGAGATTGATAGAGAGGTTTGTCAAGCACTATGTAGCGACGACGGCATCATCGATCGCGGTAGAACCATCGATTGCAGTAGGACCATCGGATGCAGTAGAGCCATCGGATGCAATGGAATCTCCTTGATGTTCATCGTTGTAACTCATTTTTGGGTTACATTTAGAATGTCAAGTGGGTCTCACCGGCCCAGTCGGTATTCACTCCGATAACCGTTACGCCCCCTGATGATGACGAGCCGCCCGTGCCGTCGAAGAAGGCACCCGTGAGCCACGTGATGTGGTTGGTCTGCATCGGCACGTCGAAGTCGCGCTCATAGAGCGCATTGCCGTTAGCATCGAGGGCAGAGACCTTCAAGGCGATATTATCCGACTCCTCGTGCAGGAAGGTGTAGAGGTCGAACTGTTTCTGTCCGTTGCTGACGTCGAAGGTCACCGTCTGCTTGCTGTTCACACTGCCTAAGCCCGTCGATGCATCGAACGCGCCCGAGCCGCCGGTGTAGTAGAACTGCATCTTCCTCACCTCCGCCGGAAAACTCTCGTCGGTCAGCACGAAGCGACAGAGCGCCACGATGCGGTCGAGCGTAAAGTCGACATCCACCGGCTCTTCACCGATAGTCACGTCAAGGCTCGCCATAAACGTGTCGGTATAGCCCGTAGCGTTGGTGAACTGTATCTTCGCAGAGTTCGTCATCGTCGGGTTGCCCGAGGCACTGTGTCCAACGGCCACCAGTTGATAGTCGCCCTCGTCGAGCTGGAACGAGCAGGTCCCGAAATTCTTATCGCCCGCCGTCTGGTTCACCTGTTTTACACGGGAACCGTCTAAATGATATACCGCGAAGTTCAGTCGGGTCAGTATCTCGGAAGCAGCCTGCGCTGCACGGGTCGTAGTTCCGTCACCATCTGGAACGTTCCAAGAGCCCCCTCGCATCAGACTCGCGAATGGTGTCTTTTCTATCTGGAACACCCGCACGGTCAGGTTGCCATTTGGTTCGTCCTTCGTCTCTTCGCTATCGAATATCGCCTTCTCGCACGATATTATCACGGCGAGCACCAACAGCGCCATCAAGGCACTGCCTAAAACTAACAGGTTTCGTTTCATAATTGTATCCTCCCATTGGTTTTAGAAGTTGACGGTTTCATCTTCCAGCCAGTCGGTATTCACCTGGAAGCCACCCGACACGCTGTTGTTGGTAAATATCGCACCCGTCAGCAGCGTCAGGCGATTGCGCTTAAGGGGTACGTTGTTGACCACCTTGGAGAACAGCACATTGCCGTCAGTATCCAGCGTCTCGATAGTGACGTTCATGGACTGCTCGTCGGTAGCGAGGAAGATATAGCTGATGGCTCCGCTCTGCTGTCCCACGGCGGCCGAGATGGGCACCGTGTTGTTGAAGCCGTTGTTGACCGTGGCCAGTCCCGTGGTGGGATTAAAGGCCATGCCACCCGCAGTGAACGTCATGCGAATATTATCCACACCTGTCGGACGCTGGTCGGTAGAGTAGACCCTTACCTTGGCCACGATGCGGTTGAGCGTCGCGCTGATGTCCACGGCATCGGTGCTGTTGATATTCACGGCTTGCGTCACCGCAAACGTCTCGCGCACGCGTCCTTCTGTATATTCCGCCTGCGTGGGGCTGGTCAGCGTGAGCACGTCCTCGTTGTTCTGGCCCCCGTAGCCCAGCACCACCATCGTGTAGCTGCCCATAGGCAGCGAGCAGTCAAACTCACCGAAAGTGGTGTAGGTGGTGTTGTCCGAACGCAGCTGGGTGGTCTTATAGACCTCCGTTGCTCCGTTGTAGAAGGCCAACGTAATGGCTTTCACGCCATCATAGTCGGCCACCGCAGATGCGGCTCGTGACAAGGCCGGAGCCGTCGCCCTCGTCACCGCGGGGTCATCTCCGCTACCCCTGGTCGCCCCGCCGGGCATGTCCTCCATAGATACTGAGAAGTCGCTGACATGCACCGTCACGGGCACCATCGTCTTCTCGTTCGTCACCTGAGCGTTGCCACTCCACTCGTTCTCATTGCTGCAAGCAGTTGCAGCCAGCAGCACTGCGGCTGCCATCAAAATGTTTTTGTACATAATGTAATAAATATTAGTTATGATGAGCAATATGCATCACCGCGCTAAATTTATTACAATATGTTTATATCTTAATACATCTTGGATAGTGTTTAACCTTTTTTAACACGACCTTACTCGTAATATTCTGTATACCACTCAGCGAACTTCCGCAGTCCCTCGCGCAGTGTAATCTTAGGCGTGAACCCGAAGTCGCGCTCTAGGGCGGAGGCGTCGGCGTAGGTGGTGGGCACGTCGCCGGGCTGCATGGGAACGAGCTGCTTGTGGGCCTCGAAATCGTAGTCCTGCGGCAGGACACCGGCACGCACCAGTTCCTCCTGCAGGATGTTCACGAAGTCGAGCAGGTTCTCCGGTTGTCCGCCACCTATATTATATATAGCGTATGGCGGCACGGGCAGTCCGTCCTCACCCTTCTTACGCTCCGGGGCACCCTGCATCACGCGTACGATACCTTCGACGATGTCATCGACATAAGTAAAATCGCGGCGGCAGTTGCCGTAGTTGAATATCTTGATGGTCTCGCCCTTGCGCAACTTATTCGTAAACCCGAAGTACGCCATATCGGGACGCCCGGCAGGACCATAGACGGTGAAGAAACGCAGGCCCGTGGAGGGAATGTCGTACAGCTTCGAATAACAGTGTGCAAACAGCTCGTTACTCTTCTTCGTGGCGGCATACAGCGATACTGGATTGTCCACGCGGTCGTCCGTCGAGAACGGCACCTTCTTGTTGCCGCCGTAAACACTTGAGGATGAAGCGTAGACGAGATGCTCCATCGGATTGTGCCGGCACGCCTCCAGGATATTGTAGAAGCCTATCATGTTGCTCTGGATGTAGGCGTCGGGATTGGTGATGCTGTAGCGTACACCAGCCTGCGCTGCGAGGTTTACCACAATTGAAGGCTTATATTTGGAGAACACCTCATCTATCAAACTTTTATCCGATATATCTCCTTTTATGAATACCCATTTATTTTCTGAACACGAATCACTCGAATCTATCGAATCTTTTTCATTCGTAAGATTTGTAAGATTCGTGTTCGCTAAGTCTTCGAGTTCTTTTAGACGGTACTCTTTGAGCGACACGTCATAGTAGTCATTCATATTATCAATACCTATAATGGTAGCGCCTTTCAAGTCCTTGAATAGACGCTTCACCAAGTTCGATCCAATGAACCCTGCAGCACCAGTGACAAGGGTTGTTTTATTATCTAATGTTACTCTTTCCATAATATCCCTGCTTTATAGCCGTCCCTTATTAAGGGACTCAAAATCTGCATATACCTTTATTTTTGAACACGAATTTCTCGAATTACACGAATATTCGTAAAATTAGTGAGATTCGTGTTCGCTTATTACTTTCTGTACTTCTCAACAGCCTCGTAGTAAGTATCAAGGCTTCCTATATCAAACCGCCCGGCCGTCATGGGCCAGGCATGCATGGTGGTATGCTCCACCATGTAGTGGGCGAGATTGCCTGGTGCATCCTTGCCACAGCCATTATCTACAGAATGACGTACCAAGTCGAGGTCTTTCTTCAGATAAATATAGAACGGGGGCACTGCCCAATGGCTCTTTGGCTCCTGCGGTTTCTCCTCCATGCCAAGAACCTTATTATTCTCATCCAATTCCACAACACCAGTCCGCTGTAGCTTCTCTATCGAAGGCTGTTCATGGCACATGATGCACGATGTCCCTTTGGCACGAGCAAAGTCCACGAACTCCTGGAACGAGAAGAACAGCAAGTTATCCGCTGCAACAACAAGCAGGTCATCGTCGATAGCCAGCTTATCCATCGCAAACAACAAATCGCATACAGCACCAAGACGAGTGTCATTTGTCTCTGTACCGTCATCAACCACAGTAATGGGTTTTGTATATTTTGAACACGAATGACCCGAATTGCACGAATCGTTTATTTTCGTTTGATTTGTGAGATTCGTGTTCGCTTTAACCCATTCCTCGAAAATCGGAGCAAACTTATGGTTTGTGATGATGATGTGCTCGTCTATTTCAGGAATCTTGTCGATGTCATCGAGCATTCTCCCCAAGATAGTATTCTCACCTATCTTCAATAACGGCTTCGGGAAGTTCTTCGTCAACTCCCCCAACCTCGTCGCATATCCTGCTGCTATTACAACACATTTCATACTTCTTCTTATTTTTGAACACGAATAATTTGAATCATACGAATCTATTATCCTGCTTACGCAGCTATTCGTCAGATTAGTGAGATTCGTGTTCGTTTCTTTTTTCGAACACGAATTGCTCGAATGACTCGAATCTTTGTTATATTACTATCCGTTGATATTCCAGTTCTTCAGAACATCCGAAATTAAGCAAAAGCCCCAGCTTACAGCCTGTAGCATGAAGATAATTGTAAACCTGAGAGCGATGAGCGTCATCCAATGCGCTTACAGCCTTAACTTCTACGATTATCTTCCCAAAGCAAACAAAGTCAGCTTTATAAGTTTGCTTAAGTTCTACACCTCCGTAATAGATCTTTAATTCTTTTTCTCGTTCATAAGGTATACCTTGATGCTGGAACTCAATTTCCAACGCTTCTTGATAAACAGCTTCAAGAAATCCATGTCCCAAGGTATTATAAACCTAGAACGCAGCACCGACAATCCTATAGCTTTCTTCCTTGTGAACTATCATATTGATTCGTATTATTCGTAAGATTCGTGTTCGTTAAACAAATCTTGCGCCATCATCTGGTTTCACCCAGAACACTTGGAATGTCTTTTCGTATTCGGGGAACTGCTCCAGATATTTCTCTGTCAGCACCTTTTGAATTTCATCCTTATAGGCAGGATCAACAAGCGCAATGCAGGCACCCTTGAAACCGGCTCCTGAGAAACGTCCGCCATAGACTCCTGGCAACTGTCGCATAATCTCGTAGATGGCAATCAACTCAGGCGATCCACACTCATAGTTATGGATGCTACTCTCACACGAGTCAAAGCTCAACTTACCAAAGAGCTTCAGATTCCCCGTCTCCCAAGCCGTCACGCCCTGACGCACACGACGGTATTCCGAATAAAAGTGCTCTGCACGACGGGCAAAGCGCTGTGGCATAGCAATACGAGTTTTCTCAAACGTTGCTTTGGGAATATCCCGCAAGAAAGTCTTATCGAACGTCTTCAAAGGCTGGTCGGTATAGGCCAGCATGTTCCATGCTGCCGTCTTGCACTCATACACACGAAGGTTATAGTCCGAGTTCACCAACGATCGAGTAAGTCCAGAGAAGAAGATGCCAATCTCGAAAGGGAGGTCTGAACACGAATCACTCGAATTGTGCGAATCTTTTAAATTCGTAAGATTTGTGTTATTCGTGTTCGTAACTCTTCCAAAGGGGATCAAACGATATTCATTCGAGTCACAATCCAAGAACAGAAGCTGATTCTTTTTGGATAGGGCAATGCATGCCTGGTCGAGCAGACCATTATTCAGTCCGATGTATTCGCGTTCTGCCTCCGATGCAATCTTCACCACCTCGAACGGCTGAAGTGTCACATCATTCGCTTTGGCGAAAGCCATCACGTATGCTATCAGAACCGCAGCGCTCGATGACAGTCCACCTACAGGCAATGAACCCTGAATGACTCCCTCAATACCACGCTTCAACTCGAAACGCTTCTTCAGCGCATACTTTGCGCCACGGGCATAGTCGCCCCAATGGTGTTCCTTCACCTGACTCGGTGCATCAATGTCAAAATCCACCGACCCTTCAAACGTCCTCGACTCCAGATGCACATGGTTCTCACCCCATGACCTTTGACCTTCGACCTTAGACCTTTGACCGTCGCAGACATTAAACCACAGGTCAACGCCCTTGTCAATAGCGAATCCCGTCACCAGCCCATGCTGATGATCCACATGTGCGCCCAACGGACACACCCGGTACGGTGAAAATATATGGTATTGGTATTCCATAAAACTGGTATATCGTTTTATTTGTCGAGCTGCTCGTAGATGGAGTTGTTGCTCTTGTATTCGGGGACGATCTCCTTCATCTTCTTGACGGTGGCCATGTTGTCGTAGGCCTTGGCGATGGTGATGAGCTCGTCGATATGCTTGCAGACGACGGAATAGTCGTACTCACGAACCTGGGCGATGCGGATCTTCTTGTTGAAGGTGGGTTTGGTGCCCTCGAGCTCGTTGAGGACTTCCTCGTAGAGTTTCTCACCGTCACGGAGACCGGTGAACTTGATCTCCACATTCTTGGCACCTGAGAGGGCTATCATGCGCTGGGCGAGGTCAACAATCTTGACAGGCTGTCCCATGTCGAAGACGAAAATCTCACCGCCATTACCCTTGGTGCCAGCCTCGAGGACGAGTTTGCAGGCCTCGGGGATGAGCATGAAGAAGCGGACGATACGCTCGTCGGTCACCGTGACGGGACCGCCATTCTTGATCTGTTCGCGGAACAGGGGGATGACGCTTCCGTTGCTGCCCAGCACATTGCCGAAGCGGGTGGTGACGAACTGGGTGTAGTTGACATAGCCGGAGCTGCCCTGGATCTTGGCATTGGCCTCACTGCGCAACTTGCGGTTCAGGCTCTGGACATATATCTCACAGATACGCTTGGAGCAACCCATCACGTTGGTGGGGTTGACAGCCTTGTCGGTGGATACCATGACGAACTTCTTGACGCCGTACTTGACGCTCATGTCGGCAATCACCTTCGTACCATATATGTTATTAAGCACAGCCTCGGAGGGATTGTCCTCCATCATCGGCACATGCTTGTAGGCTGCGGCATGAAACACGTAGTCGGGCCTGAACTTGCTGAAGACGGCATCCATACGTGTGACGCGGTCGATGCTGGTGACGATGGTCTCGGCCTTGATATCGGGGAAGTCCTTGGCCATCATCAGGCGGATATCGTGCTGCGGGGTCTCTGCCTGGTCGATGAGCACCATGTTCTTGGGCTTATAGGCCGCTATCTGGCGCACCATCTCGGAGCCGATACTGCCGGCAGAACCCGTGATGAGGATGGTCTTGCCCTCGAGCAGTTCTCCCACCGACTTCATGTCAATGTCGATCTCGGCACGGGGAAGCAGGTCTTCGACGGAAACCTCCTTGAGTTGCATGCCCTCGATCTGTTCGTCGGTCAGCTGTCCGTCCTCAATCTTGGCCTCCTTGGCCGCCTGTGCCATGAAAATCTTACAGCCGGCACCAATCAGCAGGTTCTGTATCTCCTGGTTGTTGCGGAACTCTTGGGCACGAAGGGGTGACACGAGGACACCCTCGATGTGGTTCTTCCGGATTACCTCGACAAGGTCGTCGATCTCAGAATTATAGACGCGCTGCCCCATCAGTAGCATGTGCTTGGCCCGCCTGTCGTGGGAGATGAATCCACAGAGGGTGAAGCGCCTGGGGCGCTGGGTCTGGATATTCTTGGCCAGACCGACCCCACCCGACAGGGCTCCATAGATCAGTACCCGCATGGTACGTTTGTCAGTGAAAGTCACTTCATAGAGTGATTTCACCATGATGCGGTCTCCCCACATCAACAGGGTGGCCAAAACGAAGGATACAGCGGTCTCTGTCTGTGTGAGTGCGGCTATTGCAGTGATACCATAAGCCTGTAATACCTCAGAGAGGATAACCGCCAATACCATATTCAGTAAATTGGCATACCCTACCCGCAACAGGTCGATGAACGAGGAAAAGCGTAGCACACCGGAATAGGTCCGGAAGGCTTTGGCCCCGATGATGCTCAACAGAGCGTAGACGACGGCTGTGTAAATCACGTCGAAACGCTGGTCGAAGAGGCGTTGGGTCTTCTCAAAAATCCAGAAGGTGGCGACTGTAGTCAGAAAGACTATCAAGCAGTCGTTGAGGAGGAGGACCCAATATGGGAGTGAGTTTTTACTGAAATACCAGCTTAGTACTCTCTTAAAAGGGGAATTTATTTTCATTTTTCTTCGCAGTGAATCCCAGGAGGGCTTTTGTAATTACTTTACTTGTTGTACCTTGCTCTGCTGTCCGTCAGGACAGGGGAACTCAGCCAATGACATAGACATAGGCTACGGCGAGCATCATGAAGATGGCAACGACGGTAAGCACTATCTTGCCCCACTTTTCCAGTTTGCGGCGCAGGACGATAGCATTGAGGCTACGCTCCTTAAACCGTGATGCGCCGTCTTTGCGATGATGGTGATGATGGTGGTGCTGCTGTTCCATATTATTTCAAGATGTTATAGAGCAGGGAGGTAAGGGAGATGAGAATGCTGGTGGCAGAGAACCATAGCGTGGTGGTCTGACCGACCGTTGAATTCTGGGCCTTTACCTTGTTGGGCTCCACATAGATGACATCATTCTGCTGTAAGTAATAGTAGGGAGAGTTGATAAGCTCAGCATCGTTGAGGTTCAGCGTATAGACATTCTTGCGGCCTGAGGCACTCTCGCGAATCAGCTTCACTCGATCGCGCACACCATAGATGGTCAGGTCGCCGGCCTGGGCCAATGCCTCGAAGATATTGATTTTCTCGTTGCCCACGGTGAACAGCCCCGGATGGTTGACCTCGCCAAGCACTGAAATTTTGTAGTTGGACATGCGTACGGTGACGATGGGGTTCTCCTCGGCATTCATAAAGCGCTGAATCTTGTCATGGATGAGCTGCTCGCAACCCGACTTAGTGAGGCCGCCAACCTTGAGGATGCCTACCACTGGGAAATTGATGCAGCCATCGTTGTCGACGAGATAGGTCTGGAGTGATCCAGCGGAAGTATTGAGTGCACTGGAGATGCTGACTGTGGGACGCACCACCAGATTGAAAGGCGCAGAGGCTTCTGGATTAACCGTATTGACCGTAATGGTCAGCACATCCTTCGGCATGATGCGGGCATCATAGAGGACTTCAGAACGTGCGAAATCGAGACTATCACTGTTCTGGATATAAGCTACATTCTTGGGAGTTTTACATGAGAACTGCAGGAGAGTCAAGCATGACAGCAAGACAAAATTGATTTTCTTCATCATTATACTATTGTTTTATTAAGTTTTAATTTACCAGAAATGCCACCAGTGGCGGGTACGTGTGTGGGAATGCTGATAGGTGGAGCCTTCTGCATAGTCCTTCATGCCGGCATAAGCCTCGTCTATCAGGTGGCGCCACTGCTTGCCACGGGAAACCATACGATAGATAGTGCCCCAGTCGGGCAGTCCGCCTACGTTGCGGTCGTCGATAAAGAGATCGGCCTTCAGCTTCCGTGTGAAATGCGGATTATTGTCGGTGGTCTCTTCGGGATAGTCGCGGTTGGCGGCATAGAACTCCACGCCGCGTTCACGACACCAGTTGAGGGCATCGTCCAACAGCTGTCCTTCGCGACAGGACCAGAGGATGACACGATGGCGGTCGGCAATGAGCATCTTCAGCGTCTCGATGGCGAAGGGACGCTCCTGCCCTATTTCGGGGTAACGGTTTTCGACGATGGTACCGTCGAAATCTACTGCTATAACCATTTATTATTTATTACGAGAGTTTGGGTTTATTTTTTTATTTTATTTCTTAATACTGTCATCGTCTTTATTGCCGTAATGCGACTCGGCATACTGGCCATAGTTACCATAGTTGCCATAGTTGCCGTAGCCGTACTTGCCATAGCCATAGCGACCATAGCCGTAACGACCGTACTTGCCATAGCGACCGTAGCCGTAATAGTAGCCATATTTGCGGCGCGACATATCGATGCCGTTGACCACCACACAGGGGTTAGGCATCTTTTTCTCGTTTGCCAGACTGTTGATAAGGGCGAAGCTGGACTTGGGGGTATAGTCGGCACGGCAGACGAAGACGGTGAGGTCGGCATGCTGGCCTATCTGCAAGGTATCAGTGACGAGGCCGACAGGGGCCGTGTCGAAGATCACATAGTCGTACTGTTCGCGCAGCATCTTGGTGATGACACTAAAGTTTTCACGTGCCAACAGTTCCGTGGGGTTGGGAGGCACAGGACCAGCCAGAAGGAGATCGAGATTGTCGTTGACACCAGAAGGCTGTATCTGCGACTTCAGGGCTTCCAGCGTCACCGTCTCCAGTGTCAGCAGCGTGGTCATGCCCTCGAAGCGGTCGGAAACGCCAAAGAGGCGGCCAAGAGCCGGCTTGCGGATGTCGAGACCGCAAAGGATGACCTTCTTGCCAAGTAGGGCAAAGGATACGGCAAGGTTGGCTGCATTGAACGTCTTACCCTCTCCTGATGTGCTGGACGTAAAGAGAATGACTTTCTGGTCGCCTTGCAGCATAAACTGGATGTTGGTGCGCATGGAGCGGAATATCTCGTCTATCTGATTGTTCTTATTCGCCTGCACCACGATGCCCGCTTTCTGCTTGACATTGTCAGAAGCTACGGCGACATCGGCCACGATAGGCAGTTCTGTAAGACGTGCCACATCCTCATGACCCTCAATCTTATAGCGGAACAGGGCTACCAGCCATATTAAGGCTCCCGGTATGGCAAAGGCCAGCACGAGGGCACTAGCCAAGACGATGATTTTCTTGGGACTGACCTGTCCTTCGTTCAGGGGCTCGTCAATAAGCTTACCATTATCTGCCGTTGCAGCCAGGGCGATGCTGTTCTCCTCACGCTTCTGGAGCAGCAGCATATAAAGCGTCGACTTCACATCCTGCTGGCGTCCCACCTGATTAAGGACACGCTCCTGGACAGGAGCTGCCGACACACGGCCCTGAAACTTGGAGAACTGTGACTGAATACCCTGACGGTTGATGTCGGCAGAGCGGCGTGCCTGCATCAAGGCGGTCTGGATGCTGGCCTGCAGTTCATCGATGGTAGCAGTCAAGGTGCGCACCTGAGGAGCCTCCTCACTGGCAGCCTTCAGCAGGCGGTTACGATCCTGAACGGCCTGATTGTAGCTGTTGATGAGCGAGGTTGAGGCATTATCGGTCACGCCTACATTGGAGGGGATAATCTTATATTTGTTCTTGGGATTGTTGACGTACTCACGCATATAGTCGAGCATCTCTACCTGTGAGTTAGCCTCGGAGAGCCGGGCAGAGAACTCGTTGGACATCTGGACAGACTGTGCGGCATCAGAAAGAGAGGTAACCGAGTTCTGCTGCTTGAACCGCTGAATCTCGCTCTCGGCACTACCCAATTCCTCGCTAATCTTTGACATGCGCTCGTTGATGAACTCCTCTGTACGCAGCGCCACCTCGTTCTTGTCGGCATTGGCCTGCCGGTTGTAGCAGACGGCCAGCTGGCGCAACACATCCATGCCACGCCGATAGTTTTGATCCTTCAGCGACAAGGAGGCTATTGAGGTGAGTTTACTGGAAGGCGCTACGGTAAGCTGGTTCAGATACTGGGTAGCAACGAGCATGGGAGGCCGGATGGTCACCAGATATGCTTTGTCTTCGTCCCAGTTTTTGTTGGCGGCCGCCGTCAGGGTCAGGGTGCCCAAGCGCGTCTTGAACGTAGCAGGCAGCGACTTGAGACGTTGATGGAACTCTGAGGTCTCCTCTTTATTCTCAAAGGTATTTCCCGTCACCACATATTCCTTACCCTCGCGCCATATCCTCAGCTTCAGCCATTTGTTGACTTCGAGCAGCGAATAGTCGAGCGAGTCGAGATGCTGCGGGTCAAGGTCGACATTGACAGGCTGCCCTTGATAATCAATCGCATCGTGGACACGACCCTCACGCCGATATTCGGTATAGATTTTCAAATCCTTCACCACATCGCGAAGCAGGATGCGCGACTGGAGGACCTCCACTTCATTTTCGATACCCGACGAATTACTCAAGAATCCCAGGTCTTCCACATTGGCCAGCATCTGTGAGGCATTGGAGCGCCTATCCTGCTCCTTGATAAGCATACGGGCTGACACCTGATAGACGGGTTCGGCATAGCGCAGGTAGATGAGTGCACCACACACACAGATGACGAGTGACAGCAGGAACCACTGCCAGTTGAGCACTAATGCGGCAAAAATGGTTTGGAAATTCAGGGCGCTATTGCCTGATCCTGACTCATCTTCTAACAAGTTCTCAAGTTCTTCGAGGGTAATTTTCTTTTCGTCTGACATATTGTATGTTTTAAAATTTTTACTTAATGCTTTTTCATGTGAGTTGTTTCACCTTTGAGTTTTCTGATTTCGTCGTCCGTCAGATAGCGCAACATGCTGTTGGGCACATCAATCACGGCAGCCGCCTGCTCCTCACCGATAGGGAGCACCACGCAACGAGCTCCTCTGATACGCTTGACGCGTCCGATCACACCAGTAAACTGCCCTTCAATAATCTGCACCTCACGACTGGGCTTACAGGCAAACTTCAAGTCTCTTAGAAAAACTATCTTGTCGTTCTCTTCAGCCGTCATGCGCATGTAGTCAGCCATCACCTTGTCGGAGACGGTAAGCACCTCGTCACGGCGCGTATAATCATCGTCATAAACGGGATGCATGACAAAGCGAAGCGGCTCGAAAGCCTCATTGTCGTGCTTGAGCTGCACCAGATTCTGAAAGGTGCTGTACACAAAAATATAGTTGAGCAGGTAGGGTGCAAAGTCCAACTTCGTCATGCTGACCCTAATGAAATTAAGCGGCACGTAGGTGTCGAGCAAAAAAGACTCGCCAAGAAGAGTCTTCTCCTTGTCAAACCGCTCTACCATCTGTTCCAGGCGCGAAAGGCTGGAATGTCTGATACGCATAGGAAACCAATGCAGGTCGTTCTCTTTCAGCATAGTTTTAAGCAGAGGCCGTATTTTGGGGTCACCACATATTATATATATATGGAGACAACGGAATGACCGTCAGAGAATTTTGTCCGTAATGTACTGAACTCTAGTGACATATCAAGACAACTCCATCGGAATCCTCTTTTGAGGACGCTAATTTCGAGTGCAAAGGTACGAAAAAAAAGCAAAATCAAATATACTTTGTCAAGGAAAAAATAGTAAACTGTGTAAAAATTAGCACATACAACCGTTAAGTTACCGTTTTTTAAAAAAGTTGGTGTGATTTTTAACTGAACACAAAGAATGCCAAGTTTCTTTATCATCCCTAAATAGACAGCAGTTCCTGGATGGTTTTGTGGCGGCTGCTATGAATCAGCTTTTCGGCATGCTGAACATAGGGATTGGTGAACACCTTGCGGTTGACGGCCTTGTTGACCACCCACTGGATGCGCCCCATGTGGTCGTCGCGCTGCTGCTGGGAGGCTTCTACATGCTTGGGCAACGGATAAAGGCTGAGCAGATAGAATGCAAGACAGTCGGGCACTATCATCTCGCGCGTCATCATCTGACGCTGACGCTCGCTGTAGTGTTCCTGATAGAAGGGATAATCTTGGCCTAAATATTTGTCCAGACTGATTCCTAAGGTATTGTATCCCACTATGATGCTCTGGTCGAAAGAGCCCACCTGAGTGTAGATTCTCGGTATCTCAAGGGCGGGCAGTTCTTCTTTGAGCCTGGAAAAGGCTTCGGTCAGTTCTTCATTGACATCGTCCATGTCGCCATAGAGCTTGCCAACCTCGGCGAGCATCTGCTGCAAGGTGGAGTCCTTGAAGAAATGGTATAGGCGCTTGTTGATTTCTGCATCGTCGACCTTTCCTATTCTCAGCACGTCTTCTATCAGCATGCGGGTCTGAATGGGATAGTCGGTGTTCATCTGCTGTAGGGCAGAATAGTCGCCAGTGGTAAGATAGAGGCTTTCAATACGGTCGTAACGCTCAATCACAATTTGAGCGTCATCAGGCTCATCGCTATTAGGCTTCAGCTGCCACTGACACCCCACGCACAATAGCATGATGAGAGACAATATGCCGTATACTTTTCTCACTTACAAGGCTACTAAATGTTAAATATCGAGGCAAAATTACTAAAAAATATTTTAAAAACAAAATTTTAACCTAAAAAAGATAAAAAAAAGTGCATAATGGCTGTAGTTTTCGTTTATTTGTGTGAAATTTGCACGAAAACAAACCCAATTTTTCAATTATGACTACGAAAAAAATGCTATCTGCCCTGCTGTTGGCTGCATGCACATTAACGGCCCAAGCCAATAAGACCCTCACTGTTACCGTCAGCAATCCGATGAGTCAGGCCCGTAAGGATGTTCCCGTCGTTGTGAAGCTATCGTCCTATGGCGATGTCCGCTCGGCCGTAGTGACACTGAACCATCAGGAGATTCCCTGCCAGCTCGACGACCTGGATCAGGACGAGACCTATGACGAGCTCTGCTTTCTGGCTGATTTTGACCGGAAGGGGGAGCAGCAGTACACGGTGACCCTCTTTGACAGCGGCGAGCCCCGCCAGTATCCGGCCCGGGTGTATGCCGAAATGGTGATGGCCAACACCAAGGACAAGAAGCTGAAGAAGCATCAGCAGAACAACTACATCGAGGCCATCACAGCCAGAGGCGATGCTGCCTACACCTACAACCTCCAGCACCACCATGGTGTAGACTTCGAGAGCGAGTTGAATGGCATCCGCATCTATTTCGATGCCCGCCAGACGCTCGACCTATATGGAAAATACAAGAAACAGTTAGAGTTGAAGGATACCCAGTTCTATACCACCGACGAGCAGAAAGCCCAAGGCTATGGTGACGATGTGCTGTGGGTGGGACAGACATTCGGACTCGGTGCCTTCCGCGGCTGGAACGGGAAGCAGCCTACCCACGTAGAACCCGTTCGTACCCGCACACAGCGCATCATCAGTTACGGCCCGCTGCGAGCCATCGTAGAGGTGGTGGACCGTGGCTGGAAGGTTGACGCGAACAAAGCCCCCATCAATATGACCCTGCGCTACACCCAGTATGCCGGCCACCGCGATACGGATGTCGATGTATTCTTCAACAAGGATGTCAGCAGCTATCGGTTCTCTACGGGCATCATCAACGTGAAAGGCTCGGAGGAGTTTTCCGACAAGAAAGGCCTGCGTGCCTGCTGGGGTACAGACTATCCGGCTGCGGACACGCTGAAATGGAAGCGCGAAACGGTGGGTCTGGCCGTCCTCGTGCCGCAGAAGAATATTGTAAGCGAGGAACCGGCGAATAAGGACAACTATGCCTACGTGCTGCAAGTAGAGGGCAGCCACATGGCTTACAAGGTCAGCTACACTTCGGCCAACGAGACCTTCGGCTACCATTCTGCCCGCGAGTGGTTCGACTATCTCGCTGCCTGGAAACGCGAGGTTGAACAGCCTGTCAAGGTGAGTATTAAGAGGTAAGAGGTGAGAGGTGAGATATAAGAGATTAGTGTCGGCGGGTGTGAAGAGGCCAGAGAATCTGACCATATAGTCGATAGTCGTTCAGCAGCTCCGCTCTGTTGTGGAGCGATATACGGGAGTCGCGCTTACCATGCACTGTAAAATGGTAGCGCGACTCGTTTCCTTGATAGTCGCGCAAGATATAGGTCAGATGATAAGGCCGCTCCTCGTTGAAGTTGACAATGCCCCGACGGAAGTCCACATGCACTACAGGCAGACGCATGCCACGCTCGGCAAACGACTTCATATACCAGATGCGCATATGCCGCCAATGGGCATAATCGCCCCAGAGGTTCACCTCGGTCTGGCAGCTGATGGGAATGCTGTCGACATCGGCACGGAAGACCTCCCTTCCATCCACCAACAACCGGGTATGCCGAATGCCATAATGATTATAGGTAGCCTCCGAATAGTCGTCAGCCCAAAGCGCAAAGCCTACCCTACCCCATGCTGTGAACTCACGCGAGAGCGTCCAAACGGTGTGCTGCTTCTTGGCATCCGGTTGTCCGAAGCCGAAAATCTGCTTATCCGCTCCCCCATTGAACACCCCTTCACCCTGCTGGGGAATAGCCATAAAGGAGTGCGCCTGAGGTGCTACCGTGTCGGAAATGAGATGCCCCAGTTTCTCCATCGGGTCCCTCATGGCCCAGGTACGTGTGTCGTGCAGTTCGAGATGCAGGTGGGGCCCCGTAGAGTGTCCTGTGTTGCCGCTGATGGCTATCAGGTCGCCGCCTTTCACGGGCAGCTGGCTGGGAGAATAGCGAAAGTCCAACGTGTCGCGTCTACCCGTCCGCCGAAACAGTTTTTCGTAGGGTTCGGCAAAGCACTTCAGGTGACAGTAGACGCTGGTCAGCCCGTCGGGATGGGCGACATAGATGGCATTGCCAAAGCCATACTTATTCACCGTGATGCGCGAGATGTAGCCATCGGCAATAGAGAAAATCTTCTTGCCCTCCTGATTATTGGTCTTGATATCCAGTCCGCCGTGAAAGTGCCAAGGTCTCGGCTCACCGAAATTGCCTGCCAACACGATGTCGTAATCCACAGGTGAAACATAGTCACAAACAATATCGCCGACAGGTTCAGCCTCATCGCGGCCACAACCTGTCAGCAACATCAGTATAGCGAAAGAAACAAAAGCGGTTCTTAGCATGCCTTGAACGACATATCCAATCCCTTTACCGAGTGAGTGAGTGCCCCCACCGAGATAAAGTCGACACCCTGCTCGGCATAGTCGCGCAAGGTATCGAAGGTAATGCCGCCGCTGGACTCGGTCTCATAGCGTCCGGCAATGATGTCTACCGCCTTCTTGGTGTCGGCAACAGAGAAATTGTCGAGCATGATTCTATCGACTCCCCCATGCGCGAGCACCTGCTGCAGTTCGTCGAAGGAGCGCACCTCGATTTCTATCTTCAGGTCGAGGCCTTTCTCCTTCAGGTATTGATGGCAGCGGTCGATGGCATTGGTGATGCCGCCTGCGAAATCCACGTGGTTGTCCTTCAGCAGTATCATGTCGAAGAGTCCGATACGATGGTTACAGCCACCGCCAATCTTGACAGCCTGCTTCTCGAGCATACGCATGCCTGGAGTCGTCTTGCGGGTATCCAACACACGCGTCTTGGTGCCTTTTAGGCGCTGCACATAACGATCGGTCATGGTGGCAATGCCGCTCATGCGCTGCATGATGTTCAGCATCAGGCGCTCTGTCTGTAGCAGGGAGCGCACCTTGCCTGTTACAATCATGGCGATGTCGCCTTTCTTCACGCGAGCACCGTCGCCCATCAGCACCTCTACCAGCATCTCTGGGTCGAAGCGACGGAACACCTCTTTTGCCACTTCGACACCAGCCAAGATACCATCTTCCTTGATGAGCAGGTGACTCTTTCCTACTGCATCCTCTGGAATACAGCACAGCGTTGTATGGTCGCCATCACCGATATCCTCGGCAAACGACAGGTCAATCAGCCGGTCGACCAGCTCCTTGACATCCATCTCGTAGTTGGGCCTGTAGAAATCTATATTCAGCATAGCATTATCGCTTGAATGTATATTGATCCTTGAACAGATAGACACCGATGCCTACACGCAGACCATAGCAGGAATTGCCGAATTTCTTGGTAGAGAGGTCAAAATACAGCTCCGGCTCCAGCGTTACCGTGCGGCTCAGGAAGAACGCATATCCTAACTGTGCCCCAGGCAACAGGTCGTTATAACCGCCACCAGCGTGCTTGTATTTGAGTCCGGCACCGAAATAGAGTCCATTCTTAATAAGGTAATAGCGTCCGTAGGCACCGAGCGAGAACTGGTCTTTAGCATCGGCCTTGTGATCATATCCCAAGTCAACCATTCCCATCAGGTTGTTCATGAAGAAATAACCTGCTCTGGCATTCAGTCCGAAGTGGAACTCCTTGGCCTGGCTGCTGAGATCCAGTCCGGACATGGAAGCGCCCAGATAACCCTTACCTTGTTCAAACTGTGCGTTGGCAGTGACAGTCATCAGCAACGCAACCACAAATAAAGCAATCTTTTTCATAGTCGTGAATGATATAAAATTAAATATGTTTTCCATTTTTATACTTCCATGTACAGAACCACGCGACGGAGATAATCAGGGCAGCACCTCCCACGCCGTAGCCAACCATCATGTCGAAACCGAAGGCATTCTTCGACACCATGAGGAAGGTTGAGCACACCACTGTCATGAAGATGGCCGGCAAGAGGGTAATCCAGTATGCTTTCTGCTCGCGCACAAGATAGACCGTGATGGCCCAGAGCGTGAAGACCGCCAGCGTCTGGTTGCCCCATCCGAAGTAGCTCCAGATGATATTGAAGCCGTCGGGATTGGAAATATTGAAGTAGAGCAGCAAGAAGGTGGCACCAAACAGGGGCACACATATCCAGATGCGCTTCATGATGGTCTTTTGTTCCAGATGCAGGAACTCGGCAATGATGAGGCGGGCAGAGCGCAACGCTGTGTCGCCGCTGGTAATGGGAGCAGCCACCACACCCAGCATAGCCAGCAGTCCTCCAAATGTGCCCAGCCAGCCTTCGCTGACACCAGTCACCACCTCAGGAGCCTGAAGGGTCAGGGGCAAGCCCAGTTCCTGAGCCGCACCGCCATAGAAGAAATACATCGACACCGTAGCCCAGATGAGTGCCACCAAGCCCTCGGTAATCATCGCGCCATAGAACATGGGACGACCCATTTTCTCGCTCTTGACGCAACGTGCCATCAAGGGGGTCTGTGTGGCATGGAAGCCGCTGATGGCTCCGCAGGCGATGGTGATGAACAGGGCCGGGAAGATGGGCGTGATGAATCCCTCGCCGCTGATTCCATCATACAGTTCAGGCAGCGTGGGCCACTTGATGAAGAGGACAGCCATCAGGGCTACTGCCATAAATAGCATGGAAATGGCAAACAGCGGATACACCTTGCCAATAATCTTGTCGATAGGCAACATGGTGGCAAAGATATAATAGATGAAGATGATAATGCACCAGATGTAGACCCACTGCAGGTCGTCGCTACATATCTTGCCCAGAATCAGCGCAGGACTATACACGAAGACCGCACCGACCATCATCAGCAGGAACACGGAGAAGACGAGCATCACCTTCTTGGTGGTTTCGCCCAGATAGAGTCCAACCAGCTCAGGCTGTCCTGCTCCTCCATTTCGCATCGACAGCATACCGCTGAGATAATCGTGAACAGCGCCTGCAAAGATACAGCCTAAGACAATCCACAAGTAGGCTGCCGGACCGAACTTTGCACCCATGATAGCACCAAAGATAGGACCCGTGCCAGCGATGTTCAGAAACTGAATCATAAACACCTTCCACCCAGGAAGTACGATGTAATCGACACCATCGGCCTTTGCTACTGCCGGTGTGACCCGATTGTCAGGGCCAAACACCTTTTCCACAAAACGTCCGTAGAGGAAATAGCCTAATACCAGAGCCAAAAGACTCAAACAAAAAGTTACCATTTATTTACTAAATTTAAAAATTTTCTGCAAAGGTACACTTTTTCCGTGAAAAACGATTACCTTTGCAAACGAAATGAAACGATTAACATTATTTTATATAATTCTTCTCGCCTTTTCAGCCGCCCTCTGCGCCCAATCCAAGCATGAGGTCAGAGCAGTTTGGCTTACCACCATCGGTGGTATAGACTGGCCCTCGTCCTTTGCTCACGACGGGATGGGGATAGCCCGTCAGAAGCAAGAGCTCATCGGCATCTTAGACCGTCTGAAGGCTGTCAATGTGAATACAGTACTGTTGCAAACCCGCGTTCGTGCTACCACTATCTACCCTTCAGACATAGAGCCTTGGGACGGATGCCTGTCGGGCAAGCCCGGCATCTCTCCAGGATACGATGCGCTGCAATTCGCCATTGACGAGTGTCACCGCAGAGGCATGGAGCTACACGCCTGGGTCGTCACCATTCCCGTAGGCAAGTGGAACACCTACGGCTGCAAGCAGCTGAGACGCCGCTACGGCTCACTCATCAAGAAAATAGGTGATGAAGGATATATGAATCCTGAATCCCCCTTCACCGCAGAATACATTTCGGACATCTGTGCAGAGATTACGCGGCGCTACGACATTGACGGTATTCATCTCGACTACATCCGTTACCCTGAAACCTGGCGCGGAGCAAAGTCGAAGGAGAATATTTCGTATATTGTCCGCCGAATCCACCAGAAGGTAAAGATGCACAAGCAATGGGTAAAGCTAAGTTGTTCGCCCATAGGCAAATATGACGACCTGAGCCGCTACTCCTCGCGTGGATGGAATGCACGCAGACAGGTGGCACAAGACGCACAAGGCTGGATGCGCGAAGGACTGATGGACCAGCTCTACCCCATGATGTATTTCCAAGGTAACAACTTCTATCCTTTCGCCATCGACTGGCAGGAGAACAGCTATGGACGCACCGTTGTCTCCGGACTCGGCATCTATATGCTGCATCCGCGCGAGCGCAACTGGCCTTTGGCAGAGGTAGAGCGCCAACTTAATGTCACCCGTCAGATCGGAATGGGGCATTGCTACTTCCGGGCGAAGTTCCTATTAGACAATGTCAAGGGAGTCTATCAATATGTGAAACACTTCGACCGCCATCCGACACTGATTCCCCCCATGACTTGGGCACATCAGCCGGCTCCCTCTGCCCCCTCCTACCTCAGCGTAGAGCATACCGACAAGGGCGACCTGCTGCTGTGGGGAGGAGCACGTGACAACAGTGACGGGCCCTATCTGTTATATAATGTATATGCCTCCAGCGAAGAGCCCGTCGACATCAGCAATCCTGCCAACCTCATTACCACGCGCTACTTGTGGCAGCGACTGCAAGTTCCCCTGACATCCACCATGTCGCAACCGCTCCACTATGCGGTCACCGCTATCGACCGATATGGAAACGAAAGCGCAGCAGCCTACGACAACTCTGCCAGCAGGGACTTTACACCATCAGCCACCTCGATGCTGTCCAATGACGGGAACATGCTGAAACTGTCGGCTCACCTTTCCACCGATGCAGACCTGCTTGCCATACTGACCCTGCAGGGAAGCATCGTCCACACCTGCCGCTACCATTCAGAAATAGACCTGCGCGCACTTCCAGAAGGCATTTACGAACTGCGTACCCTCAGCCGCAAGGGCATTATGCACCGTTTAGGATTCTTCACCATCAAACGCCACTAAACAGCTATGGAGAAAATTATTCTTGGCATCGACCCGGGTACGAACATTATGGGCTACGGGGTGATTAAGGTGACAGACGGACATGCAGAGATGGTGACGATGGGAGTGATAGACCTGCGGAAGTTTGGTGACGGATACTTGAAGCTGGGACATATCTTCGAGCGCGTGACGGGAATCATCGACGGCTATCTGCCCGACGAGATGGCCATCGAGGCCCCATTCCTACAGAAGAACGTGCAGACAACACTGAAGTTAGGCCGCGCTCAGGGCACCGCCATAGCTGCCGCCGTACACCACGGGGTGCCCGTACACGAATATGCGCCCATGAAAATCAAAATGGCCATTACGGGTAACGGTGCAGCCTCTAAGGAACAAGTGGCAGGTATGCTGCAGCGGTTGTTGAAGTTTGACAAAGACGCACTGACAAAGTTCATGGATGCCACGGATGCGCTTGCTGCCGCATACTGTCACTACATGCAGATGAACCGTCCTGAGAGTCAGGTCCACTATAAAGGCTGGAAAGATTTTGTTATCAAAAACCAGACACGAGTCAAAAAATAAACTATTCTTGAATATTAAACACGATTGGAAAAATGAAAGTAACTGCAGTTGTAGGACTGAACGGAAGCGGGAAGACACAGTATATAGACCAGTTGCGCAAGCAGCAGGCCTCAGACCGAGTGCGCTATATCGCCTTTACAGACTCGTATGGAGTGAATGTTGACGGACAATATTATCTGCAACTGCGTTGGAATCAGCACGACATAGACCATGAGACACCGACAGTCGGCGAGCTTCTTGAGCGTGCCTACCTGCTGACAGGAGCCGATAGCGAAGAGCGCCGGCAACTGAAGAGACAGCTCTATCAGCTTTTCCACATAGAAGGGCTGCTCGACAAATATATCATCACCCTGTCCAGCGGCGAGCTGCGCAAATTCCAGCTGACCAAAACCCTCTTCGCCAACCCCAGTCTGCTGATTATGGACAATCCCTTCATTGGATTAGATGCCGAGACGCGCGACCAGCTGAAGGAACTGCTGTTTCTGTTGGCCAAAGAGCGCGATATGGAGATTATGCTTGTCATTGCCAAGACCGACGATGTGCCAGACTTCGTGACAGACGTGGTGGAAATCAAGGATTTGCCCCCCGTTCCACAGCATGTCCTGCCTGCGGACAAACAGAAAGCCATCCTTTCGCTCCCCTATCAGGACAACGACTATCAGTGCCAACGGGTAGTCGACATGAAGCATGTCACCATCCGCTATGGTGAACGCACGATACTGAACGACCTCAACTGGACCGTCATGAACGGAGAGCGGTGGGCGCTGTCAGGACAAAACGGAAGCGGCAAGTCGACACTGCTGTCACTGATATGTGCCGACAACCCTCAGAGCTATGCTTGCGACATTGTCCTCTTCGACCGCCCGCGCGGATCAGGGGAAAGCATCTGGGACATTAAGAAACACATCGGCTACGTATCGCCCGAGATGCACCGCTCATATAAGCGCAATCTGCCTGCCATCCGTATTGTAGCCAGTGGGCTGATGGACAGTATCGGACTCTATGCCGTTCCCAACCAGAAAGACTACGAGTGCTGTCACTGGTGGCTCGACATGTTTGGTATTGCCCATTTGGCAGACCGCCCGTTCTTAACACTGTCGAGTGGCGAACAACGCCTCGTCCTACTGGCGAGGGCCTTCGTCAAAGATCCCCAACTGCTTATCCTGGACGAGCCACTTCACGGGCTTGACCTTTGGAACCGGCGACTGGTGAAGGACATCATCGAGACATTTTGTCAGCGTCGGAACAAAACCATGATTATGGTCACCCACTATCAAGAGGAACTGCCCCATGTCATCACGCATCAGAAGTTTTTGGCACGAAATTTGTAGCAGGCTCCACGGTAACAGTTAATTATAATCAATAAATAGTATAAAAGTAGTGACCAGTCAATTTTCACCAAAGGTTTCCGAGATTCTCGCCTTCTCGCGCGAAGAAGCTGCACGGCTGGCCAGCCGCTCTGTAGCTCCTGAGCACCTGTTGCTTGGGCTGCTGCGCTTAAAGGACGGTCCCGTTGCAAACATTCTGCAGCGGCTCGATATCAATCTACAGAGTCTCAAGACGGAATTAGAGAATCGAGTGCGTGAGGATGAAATCGGGAAACCTATATACACCCAACAATTAGTATTGAACGAAAAAGCAAGCAACATCCTGAAACTGGCCGTACTGGAAGCACGCATACAGCGTACTACCCGCGTCGAGGAGCAACATCTGCTTCTGGCCATCCTGCACGACCAAGTGGACAATGGAGCCAAACAGGTATTAGAGATGAACAATCTGAATTACGAAGATGCCCTGACACTGCTGAGCGTCAAGAACGGCATCGGGCTGCCCGATGAGGATTACGAGGAGGAGGAAGAAGGCAGCAATACACCATCGTCGCACAACACCTCGTCGAATACACAGACAACGACGCAAACCAAACAGGCCAAGACCAAGACCCCCGTGCTGGACAATTTCGGTACCGACTTAACCAAGCTGGCACAAGAAGGCAAGCTCGACCCGTGTGTCGGTCGTGAGAACGAGATACAGCGTGTCATCGAGATTCTGGGACGTCGCAAGAAGAACAACCCCATCCTTATCGGAGAGCCAGGAGTTGGCAAAAGTGCCATCGTCGAGGGACTGGCTGAGATGATAGCCTCCAGACACTGCTCGCCGATGCTTTTCAATAAGCGGCTGGTTACGCTGGACATGACGGGTGTCGTCGCCGGAACAAAGTATCGCGGACAATTCGAGGAGCGCATGAAGCTGCTCGTCAAGGAACTGGACCAGAATCCTGACATTATTATATTCATCGACGAGATACACACGATGATTGGAGCCGGTTCCACACCGGGCTCAATGGATGCCGCCAACATTCTGAAACCGGCACTGGCCCGCGGCACCATACAGTGCATCGGAGCCACTACACTGGATGAATACCGCAACTCGATAGAGAAAGACGGGGCTCTGGAGCGCCGATTCCAGAAAGTGCAGGTAGAGCCTACGACCAACGAAGAAACCCTGCAGATACTGAAGAACATTCGCGACCGCTACGAATATCACCATCATGTGACCTATACTGATGAGGCTTTGGAGGCATGTGTCAGACTGACAGACCGCTACGTCACTGACCGATTCATGCCCGACAAGGCCATCGATGCCTTAGACGAGACAGGCTCTCGCGTACACCTTCAGAATGCCAGCATCCCGCCGGAAATCAGCGAGAAGGAAAAAGAGCTGGAGCACATCAAGGAGAAGAAAACCTTGGCCGTCAGCAACCAGAATTTTGAGTTGGCTGCAGGATTCCGTGACCGCCAGACACAGCTGGAGCGCGAACTGCAGGAACTGAATCAAAAGTGGCTGAGCGGTGAGGTAGACGTACGTCAAACCGTCACTGCCAATCAAGTGGCTGATGTTGTCTCGATGATGACTGGTGTTCCCGTTCAGCGCATAGCCCAGGAGGAAGGCATCCGACTGAAAGGTATGGCAGAGGAACTCAAATCGAACGTCATTGCCCAAGACAAGGCTATCGAGAAAATGGTACGCGCCATCCAGCGCAACCGCGTGGGACTGAAAGAGCCGAACCATCCCATCGGAGTCTTTATGTTCCTCGGTCCGACCGGTGTCGGCAAAACATATTTGGCAAAGAAGCTTGCAGAATTCATGTTCGGAAGTGCCGATGCGCTGATACGTATCGACATGTCAGAATACACCGAGTCGTTCAACGTGTCGAGACTGATTGGAGCCCCTCCAGGATACGTAGGCTACGAGGAGGGCGGACAGCTTACGGAACGGGTGCGCCGTCACCCCTACTCCATAGTGCTGTTAGACGAAATAGAGAAGGCACATGGCAACGTGTTCAACCTACTACTGCAAGTGCTTGACGAAGGCAGGCTGACCGACGGAAACGGACGCTTTGTAGACTTCCGGAACACCGTTATCATCATGACCTCGAATGCCGGAACGCGCCAGCTGAAAGACTTCGGACGCGGTATCGGCTTCAATACGGCATCTAATTCGTCCCTTATGCTGGACGAAAAAGACAAAGAGCATGCCCGCCAAATCGTACAGAAAGCGCTTTCGAAGCAGTTCTCGCCAGAGTTCCTGAACCGTCTGGACGAGATTATCACCTTCGACCAACTCGACCTAGAGGCCATCAAGCAGATTATCGACATCGAGTTGAAAGGTCTTTACAAGCGCATTGGCGACCTGGGCTACCAGATAGACCTCTCGGACGAAGCCAAGCAGTTTGTGGCCGAGAAGGGATACGACGTACAGTTTGGTGCCCGCCCCCTGAAGCGTGCCATCCAGAACTACATCGAAGACGGCATCTCGGAGCTCATCGTCAACGACGACCTGCCAGCAGGCTCCACTATTCATATCACAAAACAATCAGACAAAGACGAACTGTCATTTAATGTGTAAATACATGAAAAAATATTTTGTGATTTGACTTCTTTTTCGTAACTTCGCAGCAATTTTAAAATCTAAAGCATAAAAGTCATATCAACTATGGAAAGAACATGGAGATGGTTTGGCAAGAAAGACAAGATAACACTTGCCATGCTGAGAGAAATTGGTGTAGAAGGTATCGTAACGGCACTTCACGACGTGCCTTTAGGCCAGGTGTGGACACGTGAGAAGATTCATGAGCTGCGTGAGTATATCGAGTCGTACGGCATGCGTTGGAGCGTGGTAGAAAGCCTCCCCGTAGTGGAGACCATCAAGTATGCCGGTCCCGACCGCGACGAGCAGATTGAGGTGTACAAGGAGTCGCTTCGCAACTTGTCGGCAGAGGGCATACACACGATATGCTACAACTTCATGCCCGTACTGGACTGGGCACGCACCGATCTGGCTCACAAGAATCCTAACGGATCGACGAACCTCTACTTCAACTATGCCGAGTTTGCCTACTTCGACATCTATATTCTCAAGCGCGCAGGCGCACGCGAGGAATGGGCTCAATTTGAATTTCCTGCGGGTGTCGGTCAGGGACGCAACGTGCTGGCCGAAGCCGACGAGCTGGCCAAGACGATGACTCCCGAGCAGGACCACAAACTGGTAGAGAACATCATTATCAAGACACAAGGATTCGTCTCTGGCAACTTCTCGGAGACCGACGAGGCCCCCATCCAGAAGTTCCGCGACTTCCTGGAGCTCTATAAGGGCATTGGCAAAGAGCAGCTTCGCGAAAACATGAAATACTTCCTGGAGGCTATCATGCCCACGTGCGAGGAATGCAATATGAACATGTGCGTACACCCTGACGATCCTCCTATCGAGGTGCTGGGCTTGCCACGCATCGTGCGCACCGAGGAAGATATTGAATGGTTCCTGAATGCCGTACCCAACAAGCATAATGGACTCACCTTCTGTGCTGGCAGTCTGTCGGCCGGAGCCTACAATAATGTGGTGGAGATGGCCCGCAAGTTTGCATCCCGCACCCATTTTGTTCATCTGCGTTCGTGCCATATCTTCCCCAATGGCGACTTCACGGAGGCATCGCACTTAGGCGGACGTGCTGACCTGATAGAACTGGCCCGAATCTTTGAAAAGGAGAACCCGCAGCTCCCCATGCGCGTTGACCACGGTATGACCTTTACCGACAAGCCCGGCGGCATCATGGACGAGTCGACACATGGTCACAATGCCGGCTACACCCTGCTGGGACGTATGTTCGCGCTCGGACAGGTACAGGGAATACTTGCTACCGTAGACCGCGAGTTGGGCATCGAATACAAGCAACCTGGATTTTTTGACTAATAGGAAAAAGGAGTTACTATGAAACTGAAAGACATACTAAGCGGACAGCTGAATACTGCCGAGTGGGAGCAGAAAGGATACGAGCTTCCCAAGTTTGACATCCAAGCAGTAAGAGAAAAAACACACGAGGCTCCCACATGGGTACACTTCGGTGGTGGCAACATCTTCCGTGCATTCCCTGCTGCCATCCTGAACGAAGCGCTCAACACGGGCCGGTACGATCGCGGCGTAATTGTGGCCGAGACCTTCGACTTCGAGGTTATCGACAAAGCATATACTCCCTATGACAACTTGTCACTCTACGTTGCACTGCGCAGTGATGGCAACATCGAGAAGAAGGTGATAGCATCGGTGACCGAAGCACTGAAAGCAGACCCTCAGTTCAACGATTGGAACCGACTTGTAGAGATATTCCGCAACCCCTCTCTGCAGATGATATCATTTACCATCACGGAGAAAGGCTATACCTATAACGAGGCCGACTTCGAACGTGGACTGAAGCCTGTATTCGCACTTGGAAAGGTCACCGCACTGCTGTATGAGCGCTATCAGGCCGGAGAGCTACCTCTCACCATACAAAGCATGGACAACTGCTCACACAACGGCGACAAAGTGAAAGCAGGTGTTTTTGCCTATGCTGAGCGATGGGTTCTGGACGGACTGGTGCCACAAGCCTTCCTCGACTACCTGAAGAATACGTCCAAGATTACCTTCCCCTGGTCGATGATAGACAAGATTACTCCCCGTCCACACCAGAAAGTAAAAGAGCTGCTTGCTGCTGACGGATTTGAGGACAACAACTATATCGAGACCGAGAAGCATACCTTCACAGCACCCTTTGTGAATGCCGAGGAGGTACAGTATCTGGTGATTGAAGACAACTACACCAACGGGCGTCCCCCACTCGACCTTGGCGGTGCACTATACACCACCCGCGAAACAGTAGACAAGGTGGAAACAATGAAAGTGACCACATGCCTGAACCCACTGCATACCGCAATGAGCATCTATGGCTGCATGCTGGGCTATACACTTATCTCAGAAGAAATGAAGGACGAAGACCTTCGCGCCTTCATACAGAAGATAGGATATATCGAGGCGATGCCTGTAGTAACCGATCCAGGTGTGCTGAATCCTTACGAGTTTATAGGTGCCGTCATCAATCGCCGTCTGCCCAATCCCTTCATGCCTGACGCTCCGCAGCGCATCGCTATGGACACCTCACAGAAGCTACCCATACGCTTTGGAGAAACTATCAAGAAATACATCCATCGCGGACTGGATATGCAGAATCTGGTGCTTATTCCTCTGGTACTGGCAGGCTACGCCCGCTACCTGAAGGGACTGAAGGACGACCTCACACCATTTGAGCCCTCGCCCGACCCACTGCTCGACGAGCTTCAGCAAATCGTGGCTCCCCTTGAGGTTGGCAAGCAGGAACAGGACTACTCGTGTCTGAAGCAACTCTATTCCCGTGAGGATGTCTTCGGGCTGAATCTCTATGATGCAGGCTTAGGCGAGCAAATAGAAGGCATGGTGCGCGAACTCTTTGCAGGGGCTGGTGCTGTACGCAAGACGCTGCATAAATACACTTCTGGAAGATAAATTCCTAATGATTAAAATACCGAAACTAAAACTGGCAAGATTGTTAATTTTGTCAGTTTTTTCACGTTTCGAACGTTAAATTCAAACTCACGTTAACAGGCAGCAGAAAAGTGTTAAATCAAGACAAAAAAGCATGACATAATGTCAGTATTCCAAATTTTGAGCCTAAATTTGCACTCGGAAACTTTGAAAAGTGAAATAACAAATACAAATAAGTAAAATAACAATTCAGTAAACACAGCGATTATGAAAAAGATTGTAAAGAGCTTTATGCCAGGCGTGCTGATGCTCGTTGTAGCATTTTCAGCAGCTTCGTGCAACAAGACGCAGGCCGCTCCTGCAGCACCTGCCGCCGCACCAGGACAACCCGTCGACTTAACCTATGCAGCCGAAAAGTCACTACCATCCGTAGTCTACATCAAGTCGGTCATCAACTCTAAGACACAAACCGTCGAGTACTCTGACCCATTTGAAGATTTCTTCAGCGATCCTTTCGGAGGATTCTTCGGACGTGGACAAGGTAATAATGGGAAAAAACAGCGCCAGGTACAAACGCCCAAGCGTGCAGCCGCTGGTTCGGGTGTCATTATTTCTGCCGACGGATATATCGTCACCAACAACCATGTAGTAGACGGTGCTGACGAACTGACCGTAACTCTGAACGAGAACTCCAAGGAGTATTCTGCACGCATCATTGGTGCAGATGCCACCACCGATCTGGCCCTCATTAAAATTGAGGCCAAAAACCTACCTGCCATCACTATCGCCAATTCGGACGATGTAAAAGTAGGCGAATGGGTGCTGGCTGTTGGCAACCCTCTGGGACTGAATAATACGGTAACAGCCGGTATCGTATCAGCAAAAGCCCGCGCCTTAGGACAGGGAGTCAGCTCGATGATCCAAACCGATGCAGCCATCAATCAGGGTAACTCTGGCGGTGCGCTCGTTAATACACGTGGCGAACTGATTGGCATCAACGCAATGATATACTCACAAACTGGTTCGAACATCGGATATGGCTTCGCTATCCCCACAGCCATCATGAACAAGGCAGTAGATGACTTCAAGAAGTACGGATCGTATCAGCGCGCCATGATTGGTATTCAGGGCGGTAGTGTAAAAGACTACATTGACGCTATGAAGGACCAGGACAAAGAGGTGAAGGACTATGGCACGATGGAAGGTGTGCGCATCGACAAGGTGATTGAGGACGGTGCTGCTGCCGATGCAAATCTGGAAGCAGAAGATGTCATCATCGAGGTAGAAGGCAAAAAGGTAAAGACTATGGGTGACCTGCAGGCAATTATCGCACAGAAGCGCCCTGGCGACAAGGTCACACTAAAATATCTGCGCAACAAGAAGGAGAAGACAGCTTCGCTGACTCTGAAAAATGCTCAAGGAACAACCAAAGTAGTGAAGAATGCAGATCTTGATATTCTAGGTGGACAATTCCGCGAGATTAGTGATTCGCAGAAGAAAGAACTTGATATCAACTACGGATTACAGGTAATGAAGGTAAGTGGCGGAAAGCTCAAAGAAGCCGGAGTTCCACAAGGATTTATCATCCAGCGTGTCAATGATGTACCGATGAAGAGTATCTCCGACCTTTCGGATGCCGTGAAGAAAGCATCTACTTCGAAAGAACCCGTACTCTACATCCAAGGTATCATGCCTACTGGTAGAAAAGCATACTTCGCAGTTGCATTGCAAGATTAGTAAGCAGAAAGTACAATAAGTATTTTTTGCAACAAAATCAAAAAAAGTAAGGCATTCTTTTGGTAATTCCAAAAAAATGCCTTACTTTTGCAATCAAATGTTTGTATCTTACCAAAGACCACTAAGGCATGAGACAACTGAAAATCACCCGATCCATCACGAATCGTGAAAGTGAAGCGCTGGAAAAATATTTGTCAGAGATTGGCAAAGAAGAACTACTTTCCACTGACGAGGAAGTAGAACTGGCACAGCGTATTCGTAAAGGTGATAAAGAAGCGTTGGAGCGTCTGACAAAGGCTAATTTACGATTTGTCGTTAGTGTAGCCAAGCAATATCAGAATCAAGGTTTAGCGCTTCCTGATCTCATCAATGAGGGCAATTTGGGACTTATCAAAGCTGCTGAGAAATTTGACGAGACACGGGGCTTTAAGTTTATATCTTATGCAGTATGGTGGATTAGACAAAGCATTTTACAAGCGATTGCTGAACAGAGTCGGATTGTGCGTCTTCCGCTGAACCAAGTAGGCTCAATGAACAAAATAAACCAGATGCTCAGTAAATTTGAGCAGGAGAACGAACGTCGCCCGTCCATAGACGAAATTTCAGAACAGGTAGACCTGCCCGAAGAAAAGATAGACGAAGCACTACAGATTAGCGGTCGACATGTGTCGGTTGATGCGCCCTTTGTGGACGGTGAAGACAACTCTCTGCTTGACGTGCTGGTAAACGATGATGCTCCGATGGCTGATCGTGAACTCGTAAAAGAGTCATTACGTGCTGAAATATCCCATGCTCTGCAAATGCTAAATGAACGCGAGCGAAATATTATCCGAGCCTTTTACGGCATTGGTGAACCAGAGTTGACTTTAGAAGAGATAGGAAACAAATATGGATTGACTCGTGAGCGAGTCAGACAGATTAAAGAAAAAGCTATACGCCGGTTGCGAAACAATACAAAAAACAAAATTTTAAAAGCATATTTAGGACAATGAAAATTTTAAGGTTCGTAATAATTATCGCACTTACACTAACGGTCGCGGTAGTTGAAGCAAAACCACTGAAGACAAACAAATTGTACATTTTCGGTTTTTCGGCTTCCTTTAAGGATTCTGTGGTATATGTAACCGACATACAGAATGTACAGAATGCATGGATTGAAAGCAAGAACAAATTTCTACTTGGACGAGACCAGTACTCAGGCCAACTGAAAAGCCATCTGTCAGAGAAGCATAATCTGCCCGGACGGGTGTGTATGGTGTTTTATGCTTTGAAAAAGAAAAAAGCAGAAAAGCTATATTTGAAACTAATGAAGAAATATAAGAAAGGCTATGAGATTCGCTATCTGAACGCTAACGAATTTCGCTTTGAAAGCGTTGACATGACACCTAACGACCAATGAACGAATTTACAATCATCAATGATCCGGTATTCGGATTCATCAAAATAAAACGCGGACTGCTGTACGACATCGTACAGCATCCGTTGTTTCAACGCCTAAACCGAATTAACCAGCTGGGACTGGCATTTGTAGTTTACCCTGGAGCACGACACACACGTTTCCAGCACTCTTTAGGTGCCTTTCATTTAATGACAGAAGCTGTAAAGTCGCTGAGTGAAAAAGGTGTCTACATTTTCGACTCAGAGGCAGAAGCTGTACAAGCAGCTATTCTAATGCACGACATTGGTCATGGTCCCTTCTCGCATGTATTGGAAAACACCCTTATCCACTCCATCTCACACGAGGACATCTCACTCATGATGATGGAGCAAATCAATCATGACCTGAAAGGACAACTTGCCTTGGCCATTAGCATCTTCAAAGACGAATACCCCAATAAGATTTTTCACCAGCTCATTTCGTCACAGCTTGATATGGACAGGTTGGACTACCTACGACGTGATTCATTCTACACCGGAGTTACCGAAGGAAACATCGGTTCAGCACGCATCATTAAAATGCTAAACGTAAAGGACGACCGTCTTGTAGTGGAATCGAAAGGCATTTACTCCATAGAAAACTACCTGACAACGAGAAGGCTCATGTACTGGCAGGTATATCTACACAAAACTGCCGTTGGATACGAAAAGGTTCTGGTGAATACGCTGAAACGTGCCCGACACCTGGTAAGAGAAGGACATGAAGTATTTGCATCCCCTGCCCTCGCCTACTTCCTACGGCACGATTCTGATTTCAACTGGGAGGCTCTACAGGTTTATAGCGAACTGGATGATTCTGACATATGGAGTGCCCTGAAAGCCTGGAAACATTCGGACGATCGCATACTTGCCACCTTGGCTACCGATATGACCGACAGACAGTTGTTTAAAGTAGAAGTTACCGAAAACTACCCACCTGAAGAATATATGGAGGAGAAGATTACGGAAATAGCACGACACATGAATATCACTTATGAAGACGCGCAACAATACATGTTATCCGTAACAGAAATAGGCAAAGACATGTATAACCCAGAGGACGACAGTATCGGAATTCTCTATAAAGACGGTACTGTGAAAGACATTGCCGAAGCTTCAGAAATATTAAATGTGCAACTGCTTTCCAAAAAAATACGTAAATATTACCTTTGTTATCAACGAATTTAAATAAAAATTCGTATCTTTGCAACGTTTTATAAATTTTATAGATAAACATGGAATTTTCAGCCAAACAAATAGCCGAATTTATCGGAGGACGTGTGGAAGGTAATGAGCAAGCAACCGTACACACTTTTGCAAAGATTGAAGAGGGCAAGGAGGGAGCAATTACCTTTTTGTCGAATCCCAAATATACCCAGTACATCTATGACACTAAAGCCAGTATCGTTTTAGTAAACGAAGACCTGCAACTGGAACATCCCGTCAGTGCTACCCTAATTCGCGTAAAAAACGCTTATGAATGTGTGGCTAAACTCATGCAGATGTATGCAGCCGCTTTGCCGAAAAAGACCGGAGTTGACCCGTTGGCCAGTGTTTCAGCTACAGCGCAAATAGGAAAAGATGTCTATATCGGCCCATTTACTTATGTTGGCGACGGTGTAAAAATAGGGGACGGCAGTCGCATCTATCCCAATGTGACCATCTATGACGGTTGCCAGATTGGCAATCGAGTAACCATACATGCCGGTGCTGTCATAGGAGCTGACGGATTTGGATTCGCCCCCAATACTGAGGGGTATGAGAAAATCCCTCAGTTAGGTATAGTAATCATTGAGGACGATGTGGAAATTGGTGCCAACACCTGCGTTGACCGTTCCACGATGGGCCACACCATCATCCATAAGGGTGTTAAATTGGACAATCTCATCCAAGTGGCTCATAACTGCGAAATTGGCGAAAATACGGTAATGTCTGCTCAAGTGGGCATGGCTGGTTCGACTAAAATTGGCAGTTGGTGTATGGTGGGAGGCCAGGCAGGATTCTCTGGGCACATCCATGTGGCTGACCGTACCAATGTGGGGGCCCAATGTGGTGTAATCAACAACACCAAGGGGAACGGCGAGACACTCATCGGTTCGCCTGCTATGGATCCGAAGGATTTCTTCAGGGCAAAAGCGTTATACCGTCGCCTACCCGACATGTACAAAGAGATTAGTGCGTTGCGCAAGGAAATAGAAGAATTAAAGAAAAACAAGAAATAGATGAAACAGAAAACACTGAAAGGCAGTTTTTCGCTATTCGGAAAAGGCCTGCATACAGGTTTGAACCTGACTGTCACATTCAATCCTGCACCCGAGAACACTGGATACAAGATTCAGCGTATCGATCTGGAAGGTGAGCCTATCATAGACGCAATTGCAGAGAATGTCGTTGACACTCAGCGGGGTACCGTGTTAGGAAAAGGTGATGCTCGAGTATCAACGGTTGAACATGGTCTGTCGGCTCTCTATGCGTTAGGAATTGACAACTGCGTGATGCAAGTCAACGGTCCAGAATTTCCGATTCTCGATGGTTCGTCCATCCAATATGTTGAGAAAATTAAAGAAGTGGGAATCGAGGAACAAAATGCTCCCAAGGATTGGTATATCATTCGCAAGAAAATAGAGGTAAAAGACGAAGCTACAGGTTCGTGTATCACCATTCTACCGGATGAGGACTTCTCCATCACGGCAATGTGTTCATTTGAGTCGAAATTCATCAATTCCCAGTTTGCAACACTCGACAATGCATTAGACTATCCCAAAGAGATTGCGCCAGCCAGAACCTTCGTCTTTGTACGTGATATCGAACCGCTGCTGCAGGCCAATCTTATTAAAGGTGGAGACTTAGACAATGCCATCGTCATTTATGAACGCCAGACCACTCAGGAACGTCTTGACATGCTGGCCGACATGCTGAAGGTTGAACACCGCGATGCCACAGAATTGGGCTACATTCAGCATAAGCCACTTGTTTGGGAAAACGAATGTACACGCCATAAGCTGCTTGACATCATCGGTGATATGGCATTGATAGGTAAACCTATCAAGGGACGCATAGTAGCAACACGACCTGGTCACACTATCAACAACAAATTTGCACGCCAGATTCGCAAGGAGATACGTAAGCATGAAATCCAGGCTCCCATTTACGACCCTAATGAAGAACCGGTAATGGACGTGAACCGCATCCGTGAATTGCTGCCCCACCGCTATCCTATGCAGTTGGTCGACAAAGTTATCTCGTTGGGTGCCAACACGATAGTAGGTATCAAGAACATCACTTCGAACGAGCCTTTCTTTCAGGGGCATTTCCCAGAGGAGCCTGTGATGCCCGGTGTCTTACAGATAGAGGCTATGGCACAGTGCGGTGGTCTGCTCGTACTGAACACCTTGGAAGAGCCCGAACGATGGTCTACCTATTTTATGAAGATTGACGGTGTGAAATTCAGACAGAAGGTCGTTCCCGGTGACACTCTTATCTTTAAAGTAGACTTGCTTGCCCCCGTCCGTCACGGAATCTCGTCGATGAAAGGTTATATCTTCGTCGGTGATCACGTAGTGGCTGAGGCAACTTTCACAGCACAAATCGTAAAGAACAAATAAAAATATGGCAAATCAGATACATCCACTGGCCGTTATCGATCCAGAGGCAAAACTTGGTGACAATAACATTATCGGTCCTTTTTGTGTGATTGACAAGAATGTCGTTATCGGTGACAATAATAAATTGTTAAATAGCGTCACTATCCACTATGGGGCACGTATTGGCAACAGCAACGAGTTCTTTCCTGGTGCCAGTATCTCCACCAAGCCACAAGACCTGAAATTCAAAGGTGAAGAAACAACATGTGAGATTGGAGACAACAATAGTATCCGTGAGAATGTCACCATTAGTCGCGGTACTGCATCGAAAGGTAAAACCGTAGTCGGAAATGGAAACCTGCTCATGGAAAATATGCATGTTGCCCACGATTGCGTTATTGGCAATGGCTGCATCATTGGTAACTCCACAAAATTTGCAGGTGAAGTGGTCGTAGAGGATTTTGCGATCATTTCGGCCACTTGTCTGTTCCACCAGTTCTGTCGCGTAGGCAGCTACATCATGTTCCAAGGAGGATCACGCACCTCGCAGGACATTCCGCCCTATGTTATCGCAGGCAAAGAGCCAGTGCGATATGCTGGTGTGAACCTTATCGGACTGCGCCGCCGTGGTTTCCCCAACGAAACCATTGAAGCCATTCACGATGCCTACCGCATTATATATGCACAAGGAGTGCTGAAGGATGGCATTGCAGAAGCTCGTGCTAAATACCCTGATTCTAAAGAGGTGGAATACATCTGCTCGTTTATCGAAAGCTCGAAACGAGGAATCATAAGGTAGTCTACCCTCTGACTATTTACGATTTATCGACTAATCGTAATGCAGACGCTCATCGTAATCACAGGCCCTACAGCAGTAGGAAAAACGGCACTAACCATCCAGTTGGCATGTCATTATGGCATACCTGTAATCAATGCTGACTCCAGACAGATTTATAGGGAACTGAAGATTGGCACGGCCGCTCCTACAGTAAAGCAGTTGCAACAAGCAAAACATTACTTTGTTGGCACTAAGAGCATCGAAGATTATTACAACGCTTCTATTTATGAACAAGAGGTCATGTCGATACTGAAGACATCGTCATCCGACATGAACCTCTTATCAGGTGGAAGCATGATGTATATCGACGCTGTTTGCAACGGTATTGACGATATTCCCACCATACGGGATGATATCAGACTGGAGATGAAACATCGCTATCAGGCAGAAGGTCTGGAGGCATTATGCGAAGATCTCAAGCGACTGGACCCTGAGCACTATGCCATCGTCGACCGCAAGAACCACCGAAGAGTGATACACGCTCTGGAAGTATGCTATCAGACTGGTCGTACCTACACATCCTTCCGCACACAACAAAAAAGGGAACGCCCTTTCAGAATTGTCAAGATTGGACTAAATCGCGAGCGCGAAGAGCTTTATAACAGAATAAACCTACGAGTAGACCAAATGATAGAACAAGGACTGCTATACGAAGTGGAAGGACTTTATGCACGACGCCATTTGAACGCCCTCAATACAGTAGGTTATAAAGAGTTGTTCGACTATATGGATGGCCGATGGTCAAAGGATGAAGCCATAGAACGCATCAAAGGCAATACCCGCCGCTATGCCCGTAAACAACTCACATGGTTCAAGCGTGATGACAGCGTATGCTGGTTTCATCCCGACCAACAAGAAGAAATATTGAAATACATTTCGCAATATGAATAAATACGTAGAGAAAATAGTCCATGCTCCAAAATATGCTTGGCAATGGTATAAAGGATTGTATCAGGGACGACGTTGGTATGTTAAGGCCGGCATCGGCATCGCTTCGTTCGTCATAGCATTTATACTCTATCTCCTGATGGTAGATATCAATTTCCTATGGCTTTTCGGGAAGTCGCCTTCCATGAGTGATGTAAAGAACACCCATCCCGCTGAAGCTTCTCAAATATACAGTTCAGATGGTGTTCTCATCGGCAAGTATTTCAGCGAGAATCGTACGCCTATAACGTTTGAAGAAGTGAATCCCGACTTTTGGAATGCGCTTATCGATACCGAAGATGAACGTTTCCGCCATCACCACGGCATTGATTATCAGGCATTTGCCGCAGCATTAAAGGACTATCTGCTACATCATGATGCGCGCGGAGCCTCGACCATCACACAGCAACTGGCAAAGAACCTTTTCCGCGTACGTACCCAATACTCAACGGGGCTGTTGGGAAATATTCCTGGGCTGAAAATTCTTATCATGAAAAGCAAGGAATGGATTACGGCATATAAATTGGAATTGTATTTCACAAAAAATGAAATTCTTACAATGTATGCTAATACCGTGGACTTCGGTTCCAATGCTTTTGGAATTAAGACAGCAGCCAAGACCTATTTTGGAACGACGCCGCAACAACTCACTCCCGACCAATCTGCTATACTGGTAGGACTGCTGAAAGCTACCACCTACTATAATCCACGTATCAATCCAAAGAACTCGATGTCGCGCCGTAATGTGGTATTAGGCAATATGCTAAAACACAAGCATCTTACCCAGGAGCAGTATGACTCGCTGATATTAAAACCCATCCATCTTGACTATAGCGTTGAAAACCACTATGATGGGCAAGCGCAATACTTCCGTGAAGCCGTAAAGAACTATCTTAAGGAATGGTGTGAAGAAAATGAATATGACCTGTATCGTGATGGTCTGAAAATCTATACTACTATCGATAGCCGCATGCAGAAATATGCAGAACAAGCAGCCATCAAACAGATGCGGCAGGTACAACGGAACTTCAACTCTCATTGGGGAAATACAAACCCATGGCAGGATGAGCACCATGTAGAGATTCCCAACTTCATCGAAGACTTGGCAAAGAAAACACCGTACTATAAAATTCTGAACCAAAAGTTTTCAGGGAATACGGATTCTATTGACTACTATCTGAACCTGCCACACAAAGTAAAACTCTTCGACTACGAGAAAGGAACTATTGAGAAAGAAATATCTACCCTCGACAGTATTCGTTACATGGAGCACTTCATGCACTGTGGCTTTGTTGCCATGGAGCCACAGACCGGACAGGTGAAAGCCTGGGTGGGCGATATTGACTTCCGGACATGGAAATATGACAAGGTTACTGCCATGCGGCAACCAGGCTCAACTTTCAAACTCTTCGTCTATACAGAGGCCATGAATCAAGGACTCACGCCCTGTGACCGCCGGGTTGACTCCTATTTTGCTATGAAAGTGATGGATCATGGCAAGGAAGTTACCTGGGCTCCGACTAATGCCAATGGCTATTTTACGGGTGACTCTATGCCCCTGAAAGCAGCATTCGCCCAGAGCATAAATTCCGTTGCTGTCAAACTCGGACAAGAATGCGGTATCGACCGTATCGTCCACACTGCTCATGCAATGGGAATTAAGTCGAAACTTGACCCTACTCCTTCGCTGACATTGGGTTCCAGCGATGTGAACCTGCTTGAACTGGTCAATGGATATGCAACGGTCGCCAATGATGGCAAGATGCATGAGCCTGTGCTTGTTACACGCATACTTGACCGTGAAGGCAACGAAATATATGTAGCACCAACAGAGGAGAAACAGGCTATTCCCTACCGTTCGGCCTACCTCGCCCAACAATTATTGATGAGTGGTTTGCGCGAGCCTGGAGGAACGAGCATGAGCCTTTGGGGATATGTAGGAAAATACAGCGATACCGAATTTGGCGGCAAGACGGGTACATCAAATAACCATTCCGATGCCTGGTTCGTAGGTGTCAGTCCCCGACTGGTTGCTGGAGCATGGGTAGGAGGAGAATACCGCTCCATCCATTTCCGCACAGGACAGTTGGGACAAGGTTCACGAACAGCCTTACCCATCTGTGGCTATTTCTTTGAATCCGTCTTAGGAGATGCCGCCTTCAAGCAGTACCATGCTAAATTCGGCAAACCCAAGAGCAATGATGTTAAAGCCGACATGTACACCTGTGCCAGTTATTATGCACGCCGCGATACAGACTCCATTGCCGTAGATAGTCTGGCAACAGAACAAGAGATGGAGATGGTGTTAGATGAATTCGGCAATGAGGTGATCAGGCCTAAGGAGCATAAAGACAACGCTGCTCAACAGCCCCAGCCTGATGTCCCGCAGGTTGCCACAGAACCGAAGGAAGAATAAACGTGGAAAGAAAGGCTAATGAAGATTTAGACCTTGACAATCAGGAGTGGCAGCAAGCACTCCAGATTATCCAGTACACCCGTCGTTCGCTTTTTCTTACCGGAAAGGCGGGGACGGGTAAGTCTACGTTCCTTCGCTATATTGCCAAGAACACGAAGAAGAAATATGTAATCCTGGCTCCGACCGGCATTGCCGCCATCAATGCCGGTGGACAAACCATGCATTCTTTCTTTAAACTGCCTTTCCATCCTCTGCTGCCGAACGACTCACGATATTCGCCTCGCAATATACGGAAGACACTGAAATATAGCGGTGTCACACTAAAGTTGTTGCGGGAACTGGAATTGATTATCATTGATGAGATATCGATGGTGCGGGCAGATATCATCGACTTTATTGACAAAGTATTACGCATCTATTGTCGCAATATGCGGGAGCCCTTTGGCGGAAAGCAACTATTGCTGGTAGGTGATATTTTCCAGTTAGAGCCTGTGGTGAAGGAAGATGAGTGGCGGCTGATGCAGCCTTTTTATGCCTCTGCCTATTTCTTTGCGGCTAAAGTATGGCAACAGATGCAGTTGGTAAGCATCGAACTCCGGAAGGTATATCGCCAAAGTGATGCCAAATTTATTAGCCTACTTGACCGCATCCGCATGAATCAGGTAACAGACCAAGACTTGGCAGCAATCAATGCCCGATACAATGCTCAGGAAACTCTTCATGATCGAGGACACCTGGAAATTACCCTCGCTACCCGTCGCGACACAGTAGATTGGATCAATGAACAGAAGCTTTCTGAGATTGAAGGTTCGAGTATCACGTTTCATGGGACAATACACGGTGAGTTTCCCTTGACATCCCTACCCGCTCCAATGGATCTGGAAGTCAAACCCGGCGCACAAGTCATCTTCACCCGAAACGACAAAGAGAAGCGTTGGGTTAATGGCACCATTGGCATCGTGACGGGATACGACCTTGAGGAAGGCATCATCGGAGTCTGTGATGAAGACGGCAACGAATATGATGTCTGTATGGAGGTATGGGAGAATATGCGATACACCTTCGATGAGAAAGAGCAGAAGATTGTGGAAGAGCAGTTAGGGAGTTTTGTGCAATATCCTTTGCGACTTGCATGGGCTATCACTGTACACAAGAGTCAGGGATTAACCTTCCGACAGGTTAAGATAGACTTCTCGGGAGGAGGGGCTTTTGCCGGCGGACAGACCTATGTTGCACTGTCGCGATGTACTTCACTCAAGGGTATTACTCTCGAAGAGCCTATCCGTCACAGCGACATCTTCGTTCGACCTGAAGTAGTCCATTTTGCACAACATTATAATGACAGCCAGCTAATGCGACAAGTGCTATTTGAGAGCAAGGCCGATCGCGAATACCACGATGCTGTGGAGGCTTTCGACCGACAGGACTTTGATAGTTTCCTAAAGAATTTCTTTTTGGCTATTCATTCACGCTACGATATCGAACGGCCTCATGTTCAACGGTATATTCGTCGTAAATTAGGCATCATATCACGACAACAGAACCATATCAAAGAATTGGAGACAGAGATTCAGCGGCGTGACGAAATGCTGAAACGTCTTGCTGCAGAATATGTACTTTTAGGCAAGGAATGCGAACAGGAGCATATGAATGATGCCGCCATCCGGAATTACCAGAAGGCACTTGATCTCTATCCTGAAGCCTTTGAAGCCCAGCGGCGCATCAAAAAGCTCGAAGCAAATAAAAAATAAAAAGTCGCATTGTAACAGAAATGTACAATGCGACTTTTTATTTGAGGATTCAGGTAATCAGTTGTTCACACTTCCGCCTACGATATCCAGCAGTTCTGAGGTAATTGCTTGCTGTCTGGACTTGTTGTACTGCAAGTTCAGCTGGCGCAACAGTTCATCGGCATTATCAGTAGCCGTCTGCATAGCCACCATACGAGCAGCATGCTCAGAGGCGACGCTGTCAAGCAAGGCTGTATAGAGCATCAAATGAGCAAGCTTAGGCATCAGCTGCGAAAGCACCGTGTTCATGTCAGGCTCCACAATGAAGTTGTCATTCAGAGGTTCTACTTCCTCGCCTTTGGCATTGATAACCTTCTTTTTACGACGGCGCTTCAGATAGTCTTGCGCCTTCTTGGTGGCGATGTTGGAAGTAAGGTCGCGCTCATGGTCACGATCCAGTTCACTTTCCAAGTCTATCGGCAGGAAAGTCTTGTTGGTCAAGACCTGCGAACCGGCCGACTTGAAGTGATGATAGATTAGTTCTACGCGATCCACCTCACCGTTGGCAAACTTTTCTCCAAGTTCCATAGCAATATCAATGCATTCGTGAACATTGGGATGATCTACCAAAGCGGCATAGTCGCCTTTGACATCATAGCCCAACTTACGTGCCTTTTCCATTACCTTACGCCCTATGGGATAGATTTCAATGGCATCCTTGCCCAACTCTTGGGCATAGGCATCGTATGTGCGCTGCATCAGCTTGATGATATTGGCATTGAATCCGCCACAGAGCGATGAATTACTGGAGAACACGACAAGTGCTACGCGCTTGACGGGACGCTCCTGATCGAAGACCGTTTGTGCTTCGGCTTCGGCAGCAAGAAACGACTTGAGGATATGCTCAAGCAACGACTCGTAGGGCAGCATGTTCTGGATGGCCACCTGCGCATGATGGAGCTTCGACGAGGCAACCATCTTCATCGCGGAGGTTATCTTTCGCGTACTGTTGACCGAGGCGATGCGGCCTTTAATTTCTTTCAGGCTTGGCATATTGCTAATTTACAATTTTACGATTTACAATTTACGATTTATAAGTTCCGGCAATATCAGCCATAATGGCCTCAATCTTCTTCGTTACGTCGTCGTCAATTTTACCTGCGGCAAGTGTTTCTATCACCTCGGGAGCACTATTACGCAACTTCTCGAGGAACTGGCTCTGACACTCACGAACCTTGTCTATGGGCACTTCGCGCATCAGACCATGCACACCACAATAGAGGATAGCCACCTGTTCACCTACGGGCATAGGCGAATATTGCGGCTGGATGAGCAGCTGGTTGTTCTTACGACCACGGTCCAATGTCATCGCCGTCACGGCATCCATATCACTGGAGAATTTGGAGAAGGCCTCCAACTCACGATACTGAGCCTGGTCAATCTTCAGCGTACCAGCCACCTTCTTCATCGACTTAATCTGTGCCGAACCACCTACACGCGATACCGAGATACCGACGTTGATTGCCGGACGGAAACCTCGGTTGAAGAGGTCGCTCTCAAGGAATATCTGACCATCAGTGATAGAAATCACATTTGTGGGGATATATGCCGATACGTCACCAGCCTGTGTCTCAATGATAGGCAGAGCTGTCAGTGATCCACCACCCTTCACATGACCCTTCATGCACTCAGGCAGGTCGTTCATCTGCTCAGCCACCTCCTGCTGCTCATTCATCTTAGCCGCACGCTCAAGAAGACGAGAGTGCAGATAGAACACATCACCGGGATAAGCCTCACGACCGGAAGGACGACGCAGAATCAGCGACACCTCACGATAAGCCACAGCCTGCTTCGACAGGTCATCGTAGACCACGAGTGCGGGCAGACCACGGTCACGGAAATATTCACCGATGGCAGCACCGGCAAATGGTGCATAGTACTGCATGGCAGCGGGATCGGCAGCTGTTGCAGCCACAACGATGGTGTAAGGCATAGCACCATGCTCCTTCAGCGTCTGAACAAGCGTAGCTACGGTACTGGCCTTTTGGCCTATGGCGACATAGATACAATACACAGGCTTGCCTGCCTCATAGAAACTCTTCTGATTGATAATGGTGTCGACAGCAATAGCCGTCTTACCAGTCTGGCGGTCACCAATTATCAGCTCACGCTGTCCACGGCCGATGGGAATCATCGAGTCGATAGCCTTCAGACCCGTCTGCAACGGCTCCTTCACGGGCTGACGATAGATTACACCAGGTGCCTTGCGGTCGAGCGGCATTTCAAAAGCATCCTTCAGGTCGATATCGCCCTTTCCGTCAACAGCCTGTCCCAGCGGGTTGATGACGCGGCCCAGCATATTGTCGTTGACACGGATAGAGGCAATGCGCTTGGTGCGCTTCACCACCATACCTTCCTTAATGCCTGACGTGCTACCCAGAAGCACACAACCTACGTTGTCTTCCTCCAAGTTCATCACGATAGCCATCGTGCCGTTCTCAAATTCGAGCAACTCGTTGGCTTCGGCATTGCGGAGTCCGTAGATACGAGCCACACCGTCGCTGACGGTAAGCACGGTACCTACCTCGTCGAACTGTTCGGCATTCTGGATGCCTTTCAGCTGTTCGAGCAGCACCTGGGATACTTCGCTTGGTTTAATTTTATCTGACATAAATTTAATTTGCGATTTACTAATTTACTATTTACGATTTATTGCTAAATCGTCATCGAATGAGTGTTTGTAGAATGTTGTTGAGTTTCGACTTGACACTGGCATCCATACGGAACGTGTCGTACTCGAGGATGAAGCCACCGATGATGTCGGGGTTCACCTCCGTCTCAAACTCTACAGTACCATTAGTCTTGCTCTCCACCATCTGGCGCATCTTCTGCTCTGTAGCAACAGATACGCGGGCAGCAGTGGTGAGCTTGCCACGGATGACGTTCTTCTGCTTACGGTAAAGCGTGATATACGAGTTGGCCATAAACTGAATCATGTTCTCTCGGTCTTCCTTTAGCACAAGGCTGATGAAGCTCTTGGTCAGGGGGCATGCCTGTTCACCGGCAGCCACCAGAAGCAGCGCTTCCTTCTTATCCTTCGAGAGCATGGGATTGTCTATCGTCTGGCGCAATGCGGGTACGTCGATATAGCTCTTGGCTACCGTCATCATCTCCTGATAGACAGTATCCTCCAGCTTGGCATCGGTAGCACTCTTCAAGAGTGCTCTCGCATATCTCATCGATATTACTCCAATATCCATACGCAACTCTAATTATTACTTCACAGAGACTTCATCCAGCATACGGTCAATCAAATCCATCTGCGACTTATCGTCCTTCAGATTCTGCTTGAGAACCTTTTCGGCGATCTCGACGCTTAGTGTAGCAACTTGCTGACGGATGTCGGCAATAGCGGCCTTCTTCTCCTGCTCGATGGCGGCTTTAGCCTCGTCAAGCAGTCGGGCACCCTCACTTCTTGCCTTATCCTGCGCCTTCTCTACGATAGCGTCACGTGTCTCGGCAGCCTCACGAAGTATCTGAGCCTGCTTCTCACGCGCCTCCTGCAAGATGGATTCACCTTCTTTCTGAATATTAGCCAGACGCTCGTTGGCCTCATGAGCCTTCTTGAGCGACTCGTCAATGAACGCCTTACGCTCGTCGACCATCTTCACAATCACAGGGAAGCCATACTTCCACAGGATGAAGAGGACTACGAGGAAGACGACCGTCATCCAGAAGAATAGTCCAAAATCAGGGGTTATCAGTGACATACGCTGGTTCTCGGAGAATTATACGAAAAGTGCAAGAATAGAAATCACAAGAGCCAGGAACGTAGCACCCTCAACAAGAGCAGCAGCCAGAATCATCGAACTCTGCAGTCCGCCCATTTTCTCCGGCTGACGAGCCATAGCGTCCATAGCCTGACCACCAATACGACCGATACCGATACCAGCACCGATAACTGCTAAACCACCACCTACAGTAGCACCGAGCTTTGCGAGTGCATCTGCTGCTAATAATAATGAAATCATAATCTTAAATTTTTTTAGTTGTTAATATTATTACTTTTTTACTTTAATTCTCTTTTTAGGCATGATGCTCTTTCACGTGCGACATGGAGATAAACACAGCCGACAGCATGGTAAACACCATTGCCTGGATATAGCATACCAGCACCTCCAGCAGCATCATGAAGATGCTCAGGAATACCGATACTGGTGTCATCACCGTACCCAGCACATTACCCATGACACCACCCAGGGCGAACATGATGAAGATAATGCACGACAGCGAGATGGCTATCACGTGACCTGCCAACATGTTGGCAAAGAGACGGATCATCAGCGCTATGGGCTTTGTGAAGATACCAAAGAACTCAATGAAGGGCATCAGGGGTACGGGGAATTTGAGCCACATGGGCACGTCGCCCCAGAAGATTTCCTTCCAATAGGCCTTCGTTCCTGTCACATTTACAATGAGGAAGGTACATAGGGCCAGAAACATCGTACAAGTGATATTGCCAGTCAGATTGCCCCCACCCGGCGGGAACGGCATCACACCCATGATGTTCGTGATGAAGATAAAGAAGAAACACGTCATCAGGTAGGGCGCATACTTAGGTGCCTCGTCGCCTAATGATGGCTTGATCATGTCGTTATAGACCGACATCACGAACATGTGAATGAGACCAGTAAATCCCTTCGGTGCAGGGTCGTCCACCTTGTGCTTCTTACACCAGCGGGCTGCCGTCAGGATGCAACATACCAGCAGGATAGCATTGATAAAGAGCACCAGCACCGTCTTGGTAATACTGATATCGAAGCATACGGGTACTAACTCGCTGCCCACACGCTCTACTATGCGACCCTTCTCGTCTTCAGCTCCCTGAATATAGAATCCCTCTGCCGAGCCTTCACCGGCACGAAGCAATTCCGCGTTGGGCTCATGCTCAAACTGTGACGAGCATAGCACGTGGAATCCCGAGTGCTCAGAATAGAAGATCATGGGCAGATGGATCATCAGGGGATGCCCGCCGAAGTCGGTGACATGCCACATATAGCTGTCCTGCACGTGACCGAACAATATCTCCTTCAGGTTCACCCCACCCTCTTTCTCTTCTGCTTGCATCGGAAGCGAGAGGCAGAGCATCACCGCGACGAGGAATATTGATCTAAGTTTTCTCATTTGGTTACTTTCTTATTGTTACTTACTTTAGCAAAGAATATTGCATCGAATGCGAGTATGACCAGATAGAAGATAATGAACACCATGGCAAACCATTTGATAGACTCGATGTCACCCCTGTTCACCACACAAAACACCAACAGTACCATCGCAGCAGCCATCAGGCGCAAGGCCGAGGCGGCGAGGAAGTATTTCGGAAGTATCTCTGGGGAACGGCGTACTAATGCTTGCCATCCATAGACATATATTAAGGAACAGACGACATGGAATACAGAAGAAATCAATCCAGCACCCGACATCCCGGCAAGGACACTCCCTGCAAACAGAAAAATGCTGAGCGACACTATGCCTGTGGTGTACCAGCAGACTGTCTTCTTGTCATCCATCTCACGCGTACCTTAAATAAAAAACATCTATTCAGTTCACTTCTACGCAGAGCGACACTACGTTCTGCTGCACCTCCACGAAACCGCCGAGAATCTCCAGACGCACTTTCTCACCTTTCGGCAATCCGTACACTACCGCACCCTTGTTGAGGGTTGAGATAATCGGCGCATGGTCGTTGAGTATCTCAAACTCACCCTGTGAGCCAGGAACGAGGACACTCACGACCTCTCCGTCAAACTCTATTCGCTCAGGCGAAACTATCTTCAGCTTTAACATCTTGGTAATTTTCGATTTACAGATTTTCGATTTACCGATTGATTAGCCCTTGGCAGCCTCTAAGAGTTTCTTTGCCTTAGCCTTTGCGTCTTCAATAGTTCCCACGTTGAGGAAAGCCTGTTCGGGCAGGTCATCCACCTCACCGTCGAGAATAGCGTTAAAGCCCTTGATCGTCTCTTCGATAGGCACCATCACGCCAGGCAGGCCAGTGAACTGCTCAGCCACAGAGAAGGGCTGCGAGAGGAAGCGCTGCACGCGACGTGCGCGGTTCACCGTCAGCTTGTCCTCGTCCGAGAGTTCATCCATACCAAGAATGGCAATGATGTCCTGCAATTCCTTATAGCGCTGCAGTATCTCCTTCACACGCTGTGCACACTCATAGTGGTCCTTACCCACTACTAACGGGTCGAGAATACGCGAGGTAGAACCCAGCGGATCCACAGCGGGATAAATACCCAGCTCGGCAATCTTACGATCGAGCACGGTCGTTGCGTCCAGATGGGTGAACGTCGTGGCAGGAGCAGGGTCGGTCAAGTCGTCGGCAGGCACATAAACTGCTTGTACTGAGGTGATTGAGCCCGATTTGGTAGAGGTAATTCTCTCCTGCATCGTACCCATCTCCGAGGCCAGTGTCGGCTGATAACCTACGGCTGAAGGCATACGACCCAGCAAGGCCGACACCTCGGAACCGGCCTGGGTGAAACGGAAGATGTTGTCGATAAAGAACAGGATATCGGCAGCTCCGCCGTCCTTGCCGCCACCATCGCGGAATCCCTCAGCAACCGTCAGTCCTGACAGTGCTACGGATGCACGTGCACCGGGGGGCTCGTTCATCTGTCCATAGACAAGCGTAGCCTGCGACTTTTTCAGCTCCTCTGGGTCTACCAGCGAGAGGTCCCACTTGCCCTGGGCCATTGCCTCCTTGAACTTGTCGCCGTAACGGATAACGCCCGACTCAATCATCTCGCGAATCAGGTCATTACCCTCACGCGTGCGCTCACCTACTCCAGCGAATACAGAGAATCCGTTGTGGCCCTTTGCAATGTTGTTGATGAGCTCCATGATAAGCACCGTCTTACCTACGCCGGCACCACCGAAGAGTCCAATCTTACCACCCTTCAGATACGGCTCCAGCAGGTCGATGACCTTGATACCCGTTGCCAGCACCTCTTTCGTGGTCGACAGTTCCTCAAACTTCGGAGCCTCGCGGTGAATAGGATAAGCACCTTTCATGTCGAGCTGTTTCATACCGTCGATAGGCTGACCGATAACGTTCAGCATACGACCCTTAATCTGTTCGCCGGCAGGCATCTGAATAGGAGAACCCAGCGGCTTTGCCTCCAATCCACGCTGCAGACCGTCGGTATTGTCCATGGCAACGCAGCGCACGGTATCCTCGCCGATGTGCTGCTGCACCTCGACGATTAGCTGAGCCCCGTTGGGACGTTCTATCGACAATGCCTCGTGAATTTTCGGGAGCACCTTTTCCGCATCCTGACCTTTCGTATCGAAGAAAACGTCGATAACCGGACCGATAATCTGCGAAATGTGTCCAATAATCTGTGACATAAGCGTTATTTATTTATAATGTAATAGTTTTAAGTATTCATTTTAGAACGACTGCAAAGTTAACAAAAAAAATTCTATTAAAAAAAATAATTCATACTTTTTTTAGGAAAAGTTTTCTGCACGACAGCGATTCTGTGGTTTTCTGCGTGCATGACTTTTTACAAAACCTTTCCACTTTTTTGGTTCTTTTCTTTGTCATTTCAAATATTTTGTCTATATTTGCAGCAGTAAACTATTACAAAAGCAACTTATCATCGCTATGAACAAAAACGAAAAATTCATCATTTCCATCAACCGTGAGCTGGGTTCCGGCGGACGCACCATTGGCTCGATGCTCGCCACCCGTCTGGGTGTGCCCTTCTACGACAAGGCACTCATCAAGGCTTTAGAGGAGAAGTACAACCTCACGCTTGAGGAGATTGAGACGCTCAAGGGTCGCAGCCACTCCTGGTGGGCCGACTTCAAGCGCGTGATGGGCATGGGCTACTCACTGCACAACTCGCCCGACATGAAGATGCCCATCGTCAACGAGCCCGACCTGCTCACCACCGACGACATGTACAAGACCGAAGTGGAGATCCTTCATGGCATTGCCGAGACCGAGTCGTGCGTGGTGGCCGGTCGCACGGGATTCTATATCTACCGTGACCACCCCAACCACATGAGCATCCTCATCAAGGCCTCCATGCAGCATCGCAAGCAGCGCTTAGCCACCAAGCGCGGCATCAGCCTCGACGAGGCCGAATCCATCATCAAGAAGGTCGACCAGATGCGCGAGAACTACATCAGCAAGTACACGGGCACTTCGCGCTACGACTCGCGCTATTACGATCTTGTCATCAACATGGACGGCAAGAACGAGGAACAAGTCGTAGACCTTATCCTCCAGTATATCGGTTGATTTCAACCGGCTATCAACAAGCTACCTACCTGATATACCACGGCCGAGACTATCCATGCCAGCGCCGTGGTATATATGGCTGCAAAGATAGCCCAGCGCCACGAACCGCTCTCGTGCCGGATAGCAACGATGGTGGCCAGACAGGGGAAGTAGAGCAGCACGAAGAGCAGATAGCTGTAAGCCACCAGGGGTGTTATCTGTTCCAGTCCGCCCAGCACGCCAATGGTAGAAGCCACAATCTCCTTGGCCCCCACCCCGGCAATAAGCGACACGTCAAGCTGCCAGGTGAAGCCCTGCAGCGAGTAGAGGGGCTCGATAAACTGTCCCATCAGCCCGATGAGCGACTGGTCCATCGAGGGGGCAATGCCGTGCGGGCCGAAGTAGCCTAATGCCCACACTATAATCGAGGCCACGAGAATGATGCCGCCCATCTTCTTCAGATATTCCTTACCTTTCTCCCACGTATGTCGCACGATGGCCTTTGCCGTAGGCCAGCGATATGGCGGCAGCTCCATCACAAACGGGGTGTCTTCGCCCTTGATGACAAAGGTCGAGATGACCTTGCTCACTACGACTGCCGTCAGGATGCCGACGGCATAGAGCGACAGCATGACCAGCGACTGATATTGCATGGCGAAGAACGTGCCTATAATCATTATATATATAGGTAGGCGTGCCGAGCACGACATAAAGGGCAGTATGAGCATCGTGATCAGCCGCGACCTCCGGCTCTCGATGGTGCGTGTCGCCATGACGGCAGGCACGTTGCATCCGAACCCCATCACCAGCGGTATGAACGACTTTCCGTGCAGTCCCATGCCATGCATCAGTTTGTCCATGATGAAGGCGGCACGTGCCATATAGCCCGAGTCCTCCATCAGCGAGATGAAGAAGTAGAGTATCAATATCTGCGGCAGGAACACAATGACCGCGCCCACGCCGCCGATGATGCCATCCACAATCATGTCCTTCAGCGGACCGTCGGCCATGTGGCTGGTGACAAAGCCGCCCAGCCATTCCACGCCAGCCTCTATCCAGTCCATGGGATACTGCCCCAGCACGAAGGTCGTCTCGAACATCAGGAACAGGATCAAGAAGAAGATAGGGAAACCCAAGAAGCGGTTCGACAGCACGCGGTCTATCAGGTGCGTGGCCCGATAGGTATCGCGCTTATGGCCGGCCGTATATCCTGCCTCCGTCAGCGCACCGTTGATAAATCCGTATTTTGCGTCCATGATGGCCGTCTCCGAGTCCGTCAGCGTCTCTTCATACACACGCGCCGCAGCCTTGTCGCGCTCCACCATGATGGCCTTGCTGTAGTCGCCGGCACGGTTGTGCACAAACTTCTCGATGTCCGTGTCATGCTCCAGCAGTTTCAGTGCCACATAGCGCGTCGAATAGCGCGGGTGGATGCTGCTGTCGGGTTTCAGGTACGACTGTATATGGCGGATGCCGTCCTCTATCTCGTGGCCGTAGTTGATATGGATGTGGCGGGCCTGCATGCTCACGCCCTCATACACCTGAATGACGGTGCGGAACAGCTGTTCCACACCCTGACCGCTCTTGAACGACGTAGGCACCAGCGGCGTGCCCAGCAGTGTCGACAGCACCTGCAGGTCTACCGTGTCGCCGCGCCGTTCAAACTCGTCATACATGTTCAGCGCTGCCACCATCGGGATATCCATATCCAGCAGCTGCGTCGTCAGATAGAGGTTGCGCTCCAGGTTCGACGAGTCTATCACGTTGACGATGACGTCGGGAGTCTGCTCGGTCAGGTGCTGGCGCACATAGAGTTCCTCGGGCGAGTAGCACGACAGCGAATACGTGCCGGGCAGGTCGGTCAGCCTGAAGGTATAGCCGAAGTACGAGGCATGTGCCTCCGAGGCATCTACCGTCACACCCGAATAGTTGCCCACATGACCGTGGGCGCCCGAGGCAAAGTTGAAGAGCGACGTCTTTCCGCAGTTCGGATTGCCCACCAGCGCCACGTTGATAGTGCGATGCTCGCGCAGCGCCAGATGCTGTAGGTAGTCGTCGGGATGACTCTCAGGAGTAATCTCCTCCTGTTGGCCACGCTGGCGCTCCCCCACCCTGTCGTCTTGCACAGGAGGTTCCTGACCGTTATACACCTCTATCATCTCAGCCTCCTGGCGGCGCAGGCTCACCTCATATCCCATCAGCTTATATTTCACCGGGTCCAGCAGGGGAGCATTGAGCAACACCTCCACCGTCTTACCCTTCACAAAGCCCATTTCTACAATGCGCTTACGAAATCCGCCGTGACCATGCACCTTCACGATGACTGCACTTTCGCCTGTTTTCAGTTCCGAGAGTTTCATACCATTTTGTCTTTCTGACTGCAAAGGTACGAATTTTTTGCGACAAACACACCCTATCGGATTAAAATACTCACAAATGATGATTGCCCGCCAGACCATTGTCACCCTGACCGAGCACGGACGGGCCATGGAGCAGCAGGCTGCCGCCATCCCCGACTGCATGGCCGCAGCACTCACCGACAAGGGACTCGATGCAGAACGATATGCCGCCGTCAACCCCACGCTCGACCATCTGATAGAAGTACTTTCAAGATAAACAAATAACTCTGTGTTGTTGCCATAACCTTCTATAATTTTGTTATGGCGCTCTGATTAGTTTATCTTAATTTATCTTGGAAGTCTTCAACAAAGCGGTCTATGGCTTCTGTCATCGTCTGAAATCGCGGATTGTCGTTTCTCATAATCACAGATGCAAAGTATTCAACTTCATCTATCTCCACACTCATGCTTCTCAGATGGTATTGGTCTTTCTTTAGCGAGTTCATATACCATTGATGGAACATCCTGTCGCGTGAAGCCTGTCTATGGTCTTCCGTGGCACAGATGTAGTCCAATACTGCCCCCTCATTCTTGAAGAACTCCTCTATAACAACCAATACCGTTTGCCTTATCTTACCGTCCAGGACAGTCTTAAACTGATCTTCTGTTGTTATAAAAAACTGATAAACGCCCTCGTCAGAAATCATCAGGTCCTGAATAAAACCTATCTCGTATTTCTTACCTTGAGCTGTGATGAACGTAAAAGAATACATGCCAGAAGACTCCAGCACGTAAGGTGATTTCTTGTTCAGTTCAGAAAGTGAGAAAGTCAATTCCATTACTTGGTGATATGGACCGTGTTGTACCCTTGTCGCTTGAATTCGTCAAACGACATCTTACCAGAAGTCAGGTCTTCCCAAACCTTGCGGAGACCTATAGAGCGCTTGAAAGCAGCCATCTTCTCTTCTTTTGTTTCGTACACCTTAATCATAGCAACTTGAATTTCTCGCTGCAAATGTACGAACTTTCTGCGAAACTTCCAAATAAATCTACCAAAAACTTGTCAAAGAGCGCCTTGTGTTATTCTTCTGTTTTCTTTCGCTTATTCCATCGAATGAATCATCGATTCAATGAACTGGACTTCCTCATCCGTCAGTCCGTACTTCTTATATAGTTCCTCATCCGTCCACGACTTGGAGAAGTCTTGAAGGGGGACAAATTGAAATGCGTCTTCGTTATATGAATAGACGTTAATGATTGCAGAAGAAGGAATCTTAGAAATTTCGTTTTTACGTATGAAACCATATTACTAGCTTCTTTACGATTCCTTAATTCCGCAGCATTTTAGTTTAACTTTCTTTATAAGTACCTGAGCAACAAAAAGTTCTTCGACGCGCGAAGCGGCAGAGCCGAGCGGCTCAGGATTTTGCCATGTCAGATTTCTCACTTACCTTAGTGCTGCAAATCAAGACAAGCAAAATCATCAATGACATAGCAAAGGTACAACAAAAATCTGAGAAAATCACCGCTTTTGGCGGAATATTTTTCGTTTTGGACAAATTCGACTCTATTCTGTCCTCTGTGATAGACTCACACTTAGGACTTCGCTGCACTCTGATTGGCTATCTGGAGAATCGCGACGGCAACTGTAACGTGCGCTTCAAGCAGGCATTAGCCATACACATACCATACACATACCATACACATACCATACACATACCATACACATACCATACACATACCATACACATACCATACCCTTGAGTATAGTATGTGTATGGCTAACACCTGCCATCAACCTAGTATATCCCTGCCTATAGAGTCCGATAATTGTAGCAAATAAGCATACCTTATAACCATATAACCCAATAGGGTACAATGGCCGATAAACAGGGC